>OLLN01000420.1_pt1 | contig 64205 bp, 65 predicted proteins | sample 1604281 | NCBI WGS metagenome assembly OLLN01 (sample SAMEA104055716, study PRJEB20765) | soil metagenome | biome: Arctic tundra; feature: Polygonal ground; material: soil | place: USA | collected 2011-09 | depth 0-0.5 m | reverse complement strand
TCGCGTAGCGAGAACTTTTGGCAAATCGATTTTGCCACGCAGGCGAGCGAGGGCTCTACTTCGCTCTTACGCTCTTACGCTATCTTGGACACGAGTGTCCTTCGAGTTCCATTGCGAAACCTGCTCGACGAACTGCGCTACCGTCCAACTCTTGCCGCCGCCGGTTGCTCCTAGAATCGCGCAGTGACGGCTGAACAAGCTTTCTGGCGAGAGTGAAACAAGGGTATTTGCTGCGTCTGGAATGTTGGCGATCGTCAAGGTCCTACGGGAGTCATCGAGGCGCTTTACGTCTACGGACTCGGTCAACCAACGGAGGAAGTCTGGGTGCGCCGAAAAGACGCGGCCACCTAGACGGGGATATCGGGTCACGCCGCCGGCGACGACGCCGGTTGGCACATCCACAGTCGTTAACAACTGGACCGTACCTACGGGGTGTGTTTCAGCCGGCTTTCCAAGCTTTGGCTCGACGCTTAAACGCTCCCGTTCAGGTAATCGAACTAAGGTTATGCGCCCGAAAACGGCGAGGTCTCCGACCTCAACCACGACGAACTCACCGACTTCGCCACTCCCAACCCTAAAGCCGTGAAGTAGCCGCCCCTCGGGATCCGCCGCTCGTGGAAGATTTACCTTCAGATAACTCGGACCTACCTCGGACACGGTTCCGATCAGGCGTTGAGCGTCGAATGGGTAGTAAGGAATCGTGCTCATGCCGCGCCATCTCGTACACGTTCTTCGTGCGCTTCTTGCTCAGATCGAGCGACAAGATCGGGTAGAAGAGGCACGAACTCTTCGAAACGCGCCTGAACAAATCCGAGCCTGGTGTCGCCTGCCGTGGCCCAATCACGTAGCACCGACGCAATACGGCCAAGGCTTTCCGCGGCGGGATCCACGACCGTGATCCGTAGCCCGACATTCGAACGCGCCGCGGCGAGGATCGGCTCGGCGATGTGCTGATCGGTGAACCCGAAACCAGAGATCAAGAGTGCTGTGTTCGGCTGTCTCAGAGCCATCTGGAAGCGCGACATTATTTCAAGGTAAGGCTGATCGTAGGATGACTGAAACTTGCTCTCTCGGGAATAAATGATGAGCGGCTTCGCTGGCTTGGTTGCCTTCAGGATCTCTCTGCCACTGCGTTCCCAGTCCACGGAACCATGAAGCTTGTAGAGGTGAAAGACGTTAGGAATGTACTCGGGCGTATCGCGCTCACGGTCCCGGAGAACGACATCGTACGTGTAGTACCCACCATCGAACTGGTTCGGTTGCGTGTGAGAGAAGCCATCAATGATGATGAAACGAGAACGAGCGGCGGCGTGTTCGAAGCAAAGGTCGTAGTTTGTGGTGAAAATCTTTACCCTCGGTAGGCGAGTGGACCGACGTGCAACTTTTCGCAGGAACGCTTCATGCGTCGGCAACTCTGTGTCAGGACGAACGAATCCGCACAGCTCGACGATGTTTGCCTCCATCTCAGTTATGAATTCCTCGACGGCAGTATCTGGTGCAAAGCGTTGCGACAGTTGGCATTGAGACATGAGGAGTTCAATGTCATCGTGCCCGGCGCTGGGTGTGACGTACCGGACCGAGGTTTTCAATGTCTCAAAATTGTCGCCTCCCAACTTTTCGGCAGCCGTCCAAAGATCGGACATAGATGGCGCGCTCGACTTTCCGGCATGTGTCACGCAGAACGATGTACCGAGGCCACAGAGTACTAGCAGATTTTCAGTGAGGAGAGTCTGACGCGCAAAATCTGTGAAAGCGCGAGATCCAACGTCATCTGCCTTCGTGTTGATGTCGAACCACGTCTTGGTTTGCGCGGATAGGAATTTGGGCATCAGTAAAGGATACGGCACCTGCGCAAGAAAGTACGCAGGGCAATGTGGCAACACCTTTGTCTGTGGCTGCGCGAAACACCCAGGATGACGCACCGAAGCACGCTATTTCCTACGTGAGATCACGGCGTCGATGGCCCGATCGATCTCTTCGCGAGGGATCGACGTCGGCTCGGTGGGGAAGAGGAGTTGGCGGCGTTCTTTGGGTGGCTTCTTGTCGTCGCGCTGAGACTTTCCGCTCGCACGGGCAGGAATGACTTTGGTGCGGTTCGCGCTGTCGGTGCGTTGATTCTTTGCCATCAGCTTTGTATCCTCAGGTTGAGAATGGGAGCGCCCAATGACTGATCGAGATTCTAACTCGGGTACTCCGGACGAGCCCAACGACGCGGGCGATGAATCTGTGTCACTCCTCTTGCAATCGATTGTCGAGCTGGGCGAGAGTCTACCGCCTGAAGAATGGGATCGCGTTCCGACGGATCTTGCGGAGAATCTTCATCACTACCTCTACGAGGTCCCAGACGAGGATTGGTGATCCGTTCGAGCGATCGCAAGGCTGGCCAGGCCATCGCCCGAGTTGCCGCGATCGCCACAGTCGCCAGCGGGCCGCTGGCGGTACGGCCGACGAGGCCGTCGGCGCTACGATGCAAACGACGCAAACAACGCGAACAAAAAGGGCCGCCTTTCGGCGGCCCTTTGCGTGGTGCTTGCGAACTGCGGACTAGTTCACCGGTTTCTCGAACTTCTTGGGGTCGATGGTGGGGTTGATCTCCATCGACTTCAGGGTGCCTTTGCCGTTGGGCTGGCCGGCGGTGGTGGTGGTGAAGGCGATGGGGAGGGTGATGCCGTCGAAGGTTTTCCACTCGGTGTAGTCGGTGACTGCTTCGCCCCGAGGGGATTGGGAGATGCGGCGGAGGATCTTGCCGGAGGTGGGGTCGACGAGCCATTTGATGGTAGGGCCGTCGGCGTCGACGGTGAGGGCTTGGGCGTCGGCCGTTCCGACTTTCTCCGTGCCGGCGACGGTGAAGATGTACTTCGGATTATCGATGTTCTTGAGGATGGAGATGATGTCGGCGCGCGACTCGTTGCGCATCGTGGTGCGCTGCGAGGCGGGCATGTCCTGCGCGCCCGTCGGGCCGGACATGTATGCCCCGTCGGGCGTGGTAATCAGCGTCATCTCGCCCATTGGCGTCTTGACGACGCGGTGGCTGTAGTCGGGGTACTTCACGATACTGTCGATTTCGACTTCCATCGGACCCTGAGGACCCGGCGCCTGCATGGAAGCGAGCGAGTGCGTTGCCACAACGGCATCGATCTTCGCTTTGCCGCCGACGAAGCTCTGCACCTTCTTGATCAACGCCAGTCCTTCGGGGCTGCTGGACGTTGGCTTGGCTGGGGCTGTACCGGCTGCGGCTCCGGTGGCCACCGGCTTGGCGCCGGGCTCGGGGATCGTGATGTCGAGCGGAGTTACGGCGCCGAGGGAAGAGAGAGGCTTGTCGAAGTCCTTTTCTTTGCCGACGACGAGAACCGCGACCTGATTCGGCTGAACGTACTTTTTCGCTACGCGTGCAACATCGTCGGCGGTCACGGCTTGAAGCTTCGCCGGATACGTCTGGTAGAAGTCAGCGGGATAGCCGTAGAACTCGAGATTCGCGCGCTGATCGAGGACCTTTGCTTTCGAATCGGCGGTGAACACATAGGCGTTGAGGATCGCCTCCTTCGCCTGCGCAAGCTCGTCGGACGTAAACGGCTTCGTCTGAAGATCGCTCAGATCGGTGCGCAGCGCGTTGACGGCTTCGACCGTCGATCCGCTCTTCGTTCCCATCCAGATGTGGAAGAGGCCCGGACGGTCCCAGGTCGTGTCGACGCCGCCGCCGACGCCGTAGGCGAGGCCGCGCTGCGTGCGGATGTCGTTCATCAGGCGTCCGGAGAAGCCTCCGCTGAGGATCTCGTTCATCACCTGCATGGCGTAGAAATCGGGGCTGCTTCGGAGCACGCCTGTGCCGCCGTGGACGACGTAGATGTTGCTCTGCGTCACGTCATCTTTGGCCACGAGGTACACGCCTGGTTTTGCGGGAGCTCCGCCGGTGGGCGCGGCTGTGGGAGCTTGGGGACCTTTCGCCCACGATCCGAAGGCAGCGCGAAGTTTCTTTTCCATCGCTGCGCTGTCGAAGTCGCCGACGATGCTGAGGATGATGTTGTTCGGATAGACGAACCTCTTGTGGAATGCCACGAGATCGTCGCGGGTGATGCTGTTGACGGTCGAGTACTCGGGAACACGCGCGTACGGTGAGTCGGCGCCGAATCCGAGCTTGGACATCTCGCGGTCCGCAATCCCTTTGGCGTCGTCATTGCGGCGGGAGATGGCCGTCGTTGCCGCCGTCTTGGCCAGATCCACTTTCTCCTGGCGGAAGGCCGGGTGCTCGAGGACATCGACGACGATCGGGAAGACCGTGTCGAAGTCGCCCTTCAACATGTGAAAGCGGACGCTGGAGGCATCTTCATTCGCGTTCGTTTCGACGGCCGCGGCGCGGGCTTCGAGAAAGTCGTCGAGCTCATCGCCCGTCTTGGACGTCGTGCCGCCGGTACGCCATGCCGCGCTGTAGATTCCGGCCAGGCCGGTCTTGTCAGCTGGCAGATCGCGCGCGCCTCCGCGGATGCGGGCATTGCCGCGGATCAGCGGAAGCTCGTGATCCTCCATCAGGAAAATCACCATGCCGTTGGCGAGCTGCACGCGCTTTGGCTGCGGGTGCTGGATCTGGTGCAATGGCGGCGTTTTGATCTCGTGGTAATCGGAAACCTGAGCCATCAGCGGCAGGGACAGAAGTGCTGTCGCCGCCGCGATCGCATGGATGCGAAGCGATTTCATTTCGTGTCTCCCTTCGATGCCGGAGTGGCTTTCTTCACGGACTCGATCATCGCCGTGGTCCGGTTGGTCGGAGTGAACGTGGCGTTGGCGACGCGCCTGATGTCGGCAGCGGTCACCTTGTCGATCTTGTCGACCTCACGGAAAAGCTCGCGCCAGTCGCCGAACACGGTCTGGTAGGTAGCCAGTTGAATGGCCAGTCCGGAGTTGCTGTCGAGTTGCATCAACAGCCCCGCCTTCGTGCGCGTTTTGATCGATTGCAGGTCGTCGGCGGAGACATCCTCCGTCTTGAGCCGCTCGATCTCCGCGTGGATCGGATCCGCCAGCTCGCTGGCCGTGTGACCGGCCGTGGGGATGCCGAAGAATGCGAAGAGGTTCGGGTACTTCTGTCCCGGGAAGCCATTGAATCCGGCGGCGACCGCTGCCAGCTTCTTATCGCGGACGAGCGATCGATACAAGCGCGAGGTACGTCCCTCGGACAGCAGCTTCTCGATGGCGTCAAACGTCGCTGCATCAGGATCGGTCGCTGCCGGACGGTGGTAAGCCTCGAAGTAGACCGGCTGTGACTGTTCGTGAAGAATGACGCTTCGCTCCGCGGTCTGTTTCGGCTCGATCGTGCGAAGCGGATCGGGAGCAGGCGCTTTCGGCAGCCGCCCGAAGTACTTGTCCATGATCGGCATGACCTCGGACGCCTTCACGTCGCCGACGACGGCCACAACCATGTTGGCCGGTACGTAGTACTTGGCGAAGAACGCCTTGGCGTCGGTGGCCGAGAAGCTCTCCAGATCGGAAGGCCAGCCGACGACCGGCTGCCCATAGGGATGCGCTGTAAACGCCGCGGCCAGCGCCTGCTCGATCATGCGTCCGATCGGCGTGCTCTCGGTCCGCATGCGGCGCTCTTCGTGAACGACGTCGCGCTCTTTGTAGAACTCGCGGAACACAGGATGAAGGAAACGCTCGGAGTCGAGGTACGCCCAAAGCTCCACGCGATTCGACGGCATTGAGTAGAAGTAGGTCGTCTCGTCGTCGTTGGTGAACGCGTTCACACCGACGGCGCCGGCGCGGTCGACGATCTTGCTGAACTCGTTCGGTACGACGAACTTCTGCGCGTCGTCGATGGCGGCCTTCCACGCTTTGTCGAGCGCGCCGATCTTCGCCTCGTCGTGGTTGACCGGATCGCGGCGGGCGTGGTCGTAGGCGGCGTAGGCCTCTTCGACTTTCGCCAGCGCGGCCGACTCCGCGGTGTAGTTCGAGGTTCCTACCTTGTCGGTGCCTTTGAACGCCATGTGCTCAAACATGTGTGCAAGGCCGGTGATCCCCGGGACTTCCTGTGCCGATCCCGTGTTCACGATCGTCGTGAACGAAAAGACCGGTGCCTCGGGGCGCTCCATGACGATCACGGTCAGGCCGTTGTCGAGCTTGCGCACGGTCGTGCGCTTCTCGAACGAGGCGAGATCCTGCGCGTGCAGGGTCGCTGTGATCGTCAGAAGCAGGAAGATTGATGTGGACAGTCTTCGAGCTGCTTCCTTCAAATGATGCCTCCAGTGGTTTGATGGTTGTTGGTCTGCCGCGCGTGCACCGGACAAACCCGTCCCGGGACGCGAGGATCGAGCGGTTTCGTGATACGTCTTGACGCGGAGAGGGTTTCCTTTATTGCAAAACGACGACGAATCTCAGTACCGAGGCTGGCGACGGCCGGGTCCGGTTCCCCCGCGCGGGGTTTCACCGGATGACGGTGAGTCGCTTGACTATCTGTGCGGTCATTTTCGCATCTTCCAGTACGAAAAGGGGCATCGCTACTCAACCGATGATGCTCTGACCGCCTGGTACGCGACGCAATGGGCTCCCCGCGTCGACCGCGCCGCGGACCTCGGCTCCGGCATCGGCTCTGTGGCGATCCTCTCCGCGTGGCGCCTTCCCGGTGCGACATTCTGCACCGTGGAAGCGCAGGAGATGTCACTTCGCCTGGCGCGCAAGAGCATCCGCTACAACGGCCTCGACGGACGCTTCACCACCTACCTCGGCGACCTTCGCGACGAGACGCTCCTCGCCAATGAAGCCCCCTTCGACCTCGTCACCGGCTCGCCCCCGTACTGGCCTGCAAGCGACGCCACCGGTGCTGCGCACCCGCAAGCAGTGCCGGCGCGGATCGAAGTCCGCGGGACCGTCGCCGACTACGCCGCGGCCGCAGCGAGAATCCTCGCCCCCGGCGGCACCTTCGTCTTCGTCTTCGCGAACAAGCGCAACGCGCAGTCGCCGCGCAACGCTAATTCCCGCAAAAGCGCCAACGTGCCGCTCGATGCTAACGCCCGCCAACCCGGCGAAGACGCCGGCGTCGCCTTCGCGGAAGAGGCCCTGCGCGCCAGCGGCCTCGTCCTCCTCCGCCGCCGCGACGTCATCTTCAAAGAAGGCAACCCTCCGATGATCTCCCTCTTCGCTGCCATGCGCGCTATCGATCTCCCGCCCGGCCGCGAAGCGTGGATCGAACCACCGCTCATCATCCGCACCCGCACCGGCGCCGTCCACCCCGAGTACGCCGCCATCCGCATCAGCTTCGGCTTCCCGCCGGGAGATGTGGGGGCGAGTTAGAGGAGTGCGAGCGTCTCGCTCGCGGCCATCGGGCGTCCCGCCCGATGGTGGTCAGGACGCATCTGCCATACCTGTCACGCGAAGGCGCGAAGAGATGCGTGTGTGGTCGGACGATCGGTTCTAACGCAGCCCGTCGACGATGTAGAGGTCGGTCATCATTCTCGCGACGCTGTACGCGTACGCGTCGCCAGTCGTGTTCATTACCAGATCGGGAGAGTCGCTCGCGCCGGCGAGATCGGGCAGCACGATGTCCTTCCATGGCGTGACCGTTCCGGTGGCCAGGTCGAGCCTCTTCACCTTGATTGGGACCTCGTCCGGCGAATAGACAAAAAGACCGCGTGAGTCGGAGGTCCATCCCTCCGCAAAGTTCGGTGGCTCGATATCGCGAAGATGCTCGCCTGCGATTGTGTAGATGGATGCTTTGATCGCCTGGCCAAGGAAAGCGAGTTTGAGCCCATCCGGCGAAATGCGCGGGTTCCCTCCTCCCTGGTATTGGAGGGGGAGGCGTGTCCGATTGCCCGAGGCGATGTCCTGCGCGTAGTAGTCCATTCTGGCCCCGTTGGGGACGACCAGAAGGATTCTTCGGTTATCGGGGAACAGGGCGCAGAGGCTGACTTCCAGTCCTGCCACATTCACTGTCTTCGTGGATTCCGACTCCGTGCCGTAGAGAACGATCCTGGGCGGCGCGCTCAGAATCATCGCCAGGACCCATTTCCCATCGGATGAGAACTCGATCGGTTCTCCTTCTCCCAAACGCGTCGCAGGACCGCCCGCTAGCGGGCGAACGTCGAGATCGTAGTAGAGGCTGGCGTCGCCTCCGTAAGTAACGACGGCGGCGTTTTTTCCGTCATTGGATACGTCTCGTGCCGCGGACCAGCCTAGCGACAGATCACGATCGTGCTGTTCCCCGCGGCCCAGACCTCGGACGATGCTGGTCACCGCGGCGCTCGCTACGAGAGCGCGGCCCTGCCGGTCGACATCGTGAAGTATGAGGTTTGTCGGCGTCCGCCAGACCGCTCGCGGCGTACCTCCGCTGCTGCCGATCGCGAAGATCGCCCAACTTCCATTCGTATGAGACCCGGAGAACCAGATTTCACCAGCCTTTGCCGACCACGCCAGTCCTTCCAGACCAGACCAGTCGAGGACAAGGTCGGTCTTCTTTCCCGCAAGCGTGATCACCGATACGTTTCCGCGGTTATCTCCGTAGGCTGGATGATCGAGGAAGGCAATCTGGTCACCCGAGGCGGAGAAGCGGGGATAGGAGATGTATCCAGGGGTGCGGTACAGAACCTTACCAATCGGATACTCGAGGCGATCTTCATTGTTCACGCGGCGCACGATCAACAAGCCGTCGCCGCCCGGGTGCCAATCCGACCAGCTGACGCCATCCAATACCTTGCGATAGGAACTGCCGAGCAGAGGCGCTTTCGCGAGCGTTCCATTGGTCAGCCAGTTCCTAAAGATGCGACCGACCGAGATGGCCAGCTCCCCCTTGGTTGAAATGGAGAGGACGTCTGCATTGGGATACTCGAGCGGAACGGACTCCGCTCCATCCAGACGCCGCTGAAACAACTTCAGCGGTGTCCCATCCCACGCTGCGCCGTAGACGATGGTCTGGCCGTCCGGCGCGAACCGCGCCGAACGCACGGTGCCGTTGCCGAACGTCAGCTGGCGCATCGTGGGCTGCGATGGATCCGGCTTCGACAGACGCCCCACGAAAAAGAGTGCGGCAAGCAGCGCGACCGCCGCCGCCGTGGCGGCAGCAAGTAAGAGCGGGCGTCGCGATGACTTTGGAGAGTCGCTACCGATAGCAGTCTGGGTAGACGTCCCTGACAAGCCTTCGAGCGCGAAGGCGAGGTCGCGCGCATTCTGAATTCGTTCGCTGGCACTCTTTTCCAGGCAGCGCCGGATGATGCGATCGACGGCAGGGGAGACGTTTGCGCTTGATGCGCTCAGCTCCGGCGGATCTTCTTTCAGGATCGCGTTCATCGTCTCCACCGAGGAGTCGCGGCGGAACGCGCGATGACCCGAGAGCATCTCGTAGAGGATGGCGCCGAACGAGAAGATGTCCGAGCGGTGATCGACGTCAATGGCTCGGACTTGCTCCGGCGACATGTAGCCGGCCGTCCCCATCACTGTTCCCGGCGCCGTGCCACGCTTCGCGGTCTGATCGTCCGGGACTTCGGCGGGCGCCATCAGCTTGGCCAGACCAAAGTCGAGAATCTTGATGCGGCCGTCGGGCGTCGCGAAGATGTTCTCGGGCTTCAGGTCGCGGTGAACGATCCCTTTCTCGTGCGCGGCGGCGAGACCATTGGCGATCTGCACCGCGTACTCGATCGATTTGCGCGCCGGAATTGGACCGCGATCGAGTTTGTCGCGCAGTGTCTCGCCTTCGAGCAACTCCATGGCAATGAACGGCGCGCCGTCGTGCGTACCGAGCTCGTAGATCGTGACGAGGTTCGGATGATTGAGGGTTCCCGCCGCACGTGCTTCCTGCTCGAAGCGCTGCAATCGATCGGCGTCGGTAATGAGGGACGCAGGAAGGACCTTGATTGCGACGTCGCGTCCGATCTTCGCGTCCTTCGCCCGCCACACTTCTCCCATCCCGCCCGCGCCGATGCGGGAGACGACCTCGTATCCGCCGAGCCTCGTGCCAATACCGATTGTCATGCTGGGAAAAGAACGGCGGATTATGGCATGGCGCGGAGTCGTCGCCACGATGAATGCGAAGCGCCCGTGCGGGTTGTTCGTGAGTGTGCATGGGGTCAGGTCTGAAGTGTGAAGTGACGGAAGACCGCTCGCGGCGAAAACCGAAAAGCGCGATCCGTCACTTCACACTTCAGACCTGACCCCATGCACCGTAAGATGCGCTCATGCCCGCCCAAATCGTCTTCCTTACGCTCTACCTAGGTCTGGTCGGAGGCCAGCAACCGGTCCAGGTGCAGGTCGGGGCGAACGTGGCGTCGGTCCGGTTTCTCCTCGACGGCCGCGAAATGGGAGTGCTGAAGTCGTCTCCCTGGACGCTCATCGTCGACTTCGGGCCGCCGTACGAGCCGCATGAGCTGGTTGCCGTTGCCTACGATCGTGACGGCGACGAGGCAGGCCGCGTCTCACAACTGATCAATCTCCCTCGCGCCGCTGCCGAGCTCACCATCGATCTGCAGAACGACAAGAACGGTACCCCGGTCTCCGTTTCGCTACGCTGGGAACAGGTGTACGCGGCCAAGCCTGTGCTGACGACGATCACGGTCGACGGCAAACCGGTGCATGTCGATCCTGGATTTCGCGCACAGTTGCCGAAGCTTGATGCTGCGAATCCGCACGTGATCTCGGCGCAGATGCGATTCAGCGATCTATCTCTGGCCCGACAGGAGGTGGTGATCACTGGCGGTGCCGTAAGCGACTCGATCAGCACTGAGCTGACGCCGGTCGTGATCGCCGGAGAGCTGCGCGGAAAGAACGCCACCCTGGAGCGATGCCTCTGGGCGAATGGCGTGCCGTTGCAGACGCGCGCAGTCGAAACGCCCGAGGCGCGGGTGTTCCTCATCCGCGAGCCGAATGCACGCGAATTCATTGCCGCCATCGATCCCGACCATTTCTCGGGCCGCAGTTGGCAGGCCACGCTCAGGGCGAGGAAGGAGACGCCTCTCGATCCCGGAACGACGATGCGCTTCACCTGGCCGATCATGCGCCGGTACGAGTCGCCGGGACATATCTCATCGAATATCTTCGACATTTCTGAAGTACTGTTTTCCAAGGACGTAGGAATGACCGGCGCGCTGACGGTGTCCTACAACGCCGTTGCCGCAAACTTTCCGCTTCGTCCGGTGGAGCCTCGCAGTCAGCGCCGTTTTGCTGATGCCGTCGCGGTCGCCGGCCTGCGGGCCGTCACTGACGGACGCCGCCGCGCGATCGTGCTGATCGTCGACTGCACGTTTGACCTCGGCAACGATCGCAGCCTCGCCGAGCCCGAGGCAGTACGGCACTACCTGAAGTCGGTCGGGGTGCCGCTCTTCGTATGGTCGGTCAACGGCCCGCGTCCGGACCTCGAGCCGGCGTGGGGCGACATCGAAGACATCGGAACGCCGAGACAGTTCCAGATGGCGGTGCAGCGGCTGCGCGCGTCACTTGCTTCGCAACATATCGCCTGGGTCGCTACCGATCCGCTTACGGCGTTGCGTGCCGAGGCCGATCCGCGGTGCGGCATCACGACGCTGGCGCAACTCGGCGCTGAAGCGCGGGAGTCGGTTGTCGGGGGTCGGGGGTCGGGAGTCGGAGAGGGCAGTTAACCGGCTGCTTCGCAGTGCTCGCGCGTTACGGCGTGCCGGTAGGCGAAGAGGCGGCGTAGACGGCGTTCGATGATGAACTGGCCGAAGATGCGGCCGAGGATGCCGAGGGGAGGGTCGTACTCGATGTCGTCGATGAGCATCGCGCCGTCGGGATGCGGCTCGATGATGTGGCGATGATGCCAGCTCCGAAACGGCCCGCGCACCTGCTGGTCTTCGAATGAATGGGGCGGATCGTAGGCGGTGTGCATCGATTCCCATCGGATAGAGATGCCGGGCGCGATGTGGGCATCGACGACGGCGCGGCTACCAATGTGCAGGTTCGGTGCGCTCTCGATCACCCGCGATTTCTCCCACGGCGGCATCAAGAGTGCGAACGCGTCCGGACGCTCGTGAAAGGCGAAGAGCTGCTCGGGTGTCGTGTGAATCAGGGTTTGGGCTTTGAATCGCATGGACTTGTTTCACGCGGAGACGCGGAGTCGCGGAGTTGGTTTTCTCCGTGTTCCCCGCGGCTCCGCGTGAAATGCTCTTGATCAGCCCCAACCAGGCGAAGGCTTCCCCGCCCAGACCCAGGCAATGAAATCGACCAGCGGGGGTATTGCGCCGAGCTCGCGAAGCCGGACGTTGACCTGGCCGCGGTGATACGTCGAATGCGACGGGAGCTGCAGCAGCGTTTCACCGAGGGTGGAGGGTTGGGCGGCGAAACCAGCGCGTTTCGCGAAGTAGCTCGACCACGGCAGCACTAACTCTGCATCGACAGCCTCGGGCGCAAGCCCCGCGACGTACGCGGGAGCGACTGCGTAGAACGAGCGCGCGTATCGGAGGACGGCATCGAGTCCCGGAAACTCATCGGCTTTCTTGAAGATCACCTCTTCGCCACGCCACGCCTGCAGGAACGCGTGCTGCGTCGCGTGGATGTGGTACAGCCGCGCGTGCAGGATCTCGTCATCCGCCGCGGATGGAGTCGCCAGAACGGCGCGCCACACCGTCGCATCGGCCCACTCCATGTGGTGGAAGAGCGGACGGACGGCGTCGAGCATGCTCATGCGATCGGCTGGGAGCGGAGCGGCGTCTCCAGTTGCACGAGCCCATCGAGGAGACGCTCGTCGACGTTCCGGTCGATCGTCCGGATCAGCGTCAGCACGCGGTCGATGTGCTGGATGACGGCGAGCAGCGAGCCGTAGATCGGCTCTGCCTTCGACCGTTCGCCGGTGTGGAAGGGATAACGGCGTCCGATGAGGTGTGGATCGAGCGAATTGAGGCTCGAGACAGCCTGATTGAGGCCCCAGGCGATGCGGTCGGCCAGGTCGTGCGGCGGGTGGGTGTTGCGCGTGTGGCGGGCGGAGTCAGCGAGGCGGTCGATGGAGCGGCAAAGCGCCCGAAACTCGTTCTCGATCGGCTGCCGGCGCGGGTCATCGAAGGGCAGTCCATCGAAGGAACTGAAGAGAATGTCGGTGCGGCGGCGGAGATCCTGATCGACTTTCCACGACATCCATTCGGCTGAGGGCACGTGCCGCATGTGCTCGTTTTTGGCCCAGGTTTCGAGTGAGGAGCGCCCTGCGGCGGCCTCTTCGGCGTCAGTTGCGAGCATGCTGTTCATCTGTTAGGGTCACGCACCTATGAGTCTAGATCCGGCGCAGTTCGAGGAGCCAATCAACCAGCTCAGGCGTCAGATCGAGGAAGCAACGGCGGCTGAGAAAGATCCGGCCCAACTCGTCGCGCTTCAGGCGGAGCTTACCAAAGTCGCCGACGAAATCTTCGGCAATCTCACGCCGTGGCAGAAGACCCTCGTGGCCCGGCACCCGCAGCGGCCGTACACGCTCGACTTCATCAGCTACCTTTTCGAGGAGTGGACGGAGATCCACGGCGACCGCAAGTTCTCCGACGATCCCGCCATCGTTGCCGGTTTTGCACGCTTTCGCGGCTTCCCCTGCGCCATCATCGGCCACCAGAAGGGGCGCAACACAAAGGAAAAGATCTACCGCAATTTCGGCCAGCCGCGCCCCGAGGGATTCCGCAAAGCGCTGCGTGTGATGAAGCTGGCCGAGAAGTTCAACCTCCCGATCTTCACCTTCATCGACACCCAGGGCGCCTACCCCGGCCTCGGCGCCGAAGAGCGCGGCCAGGCCGAAGCGATCGCCGTCAATCTGCGCGAGATGGCCATGCTGAGCGTGCCGGTGATCGTGGTCGTGATCGGCGAAGGCGGCAGCGGCGGCGCGCTGGCACTAGGTGTCGGCGACCGCGTCTTCATGCTCGAGCACTCCGTCTACTCGGTCATCTCCCCCGAAGGCTGCGCCGCCATCCTCTGGAAGAATCCGTCCGCCGCCGCAGAAGCCGCCGCCGCCATGCGCATCACCGCAATCGACCTCAAACGCCTCAACATCATCGACGACATCGTCCCCGAGCCCAACGGCGGCGCCCACGCCTACCCCGCGCGATCCGCCGAGCTCCTCGCGCCGTATCTCGAAAAGGCGCTGAAGGAGCTACAGAAGCTCAAACCCGCCGCGCTCCCGGAAGAGAGGTACAAGAAGTTCCGCAAGATGGGGGTTTTCGAGAAGGGGTAGGGCGGCGTCGATCTCGGGAGGTAGCCGGACCACGCAATGACGACAAGGCGTGCGTGCTACGATCCTCCGCCAACCATGCCCGTGTTTATAAGTTATTCTCGCGCGGACGCGGAGTTCGTGGACCGCCTCGCTGCCGATCTGATTCGCGCGCGCAAGCCAGTATGGGTCGATCGGTACGAACTGCGCGCTGGCGATTCGCTCATAGGTCGCATACAGGAGGAGATTACTCGAGCTGGAGCGATGCTGGTCGTCTTGTCTGAGGCGTCGGTCAATTCTGAATGGTGCAAGAAGGAGTTGTCAGCTGGGCTAATTCGAGAACTCGAAGAGAAGCGAGTCGTCGTGATCCCCCTCCTTATCGAGGATTGCACCGTCCCGATGTTCCTGCGCGACAAGCGTTACGCCGACTTCCGTACGGATTTCGCTCTCGGCCTCGGCGAGATACTCGAGGCACTTGCTGGCGTGACAAACGACACGCAGGGGCGTGTTCAATCGGGAGGCTATGATTTTGATTGGGCACGCGACTGGACCGATATCGACGACAGGCTACAAATACGGATTACCATCGTGGAACACTACCGCACGCCACCGGTCACTGGGCTGACGACGATCGCGGTTTCTTGCAACGACGTCGCAACGCGCCGCTATCGGCTCTTCCACCAGGAAGGGTTCGACTCTTTTGCCCGCGGTGTCATTCTAGAAGCGCTGGCTGAATTCGGCGCACAAGAGGAACTCTTCTTGGTGCTCGAAGATCAATATGAGAAGAGCTTCGAATTTGGGATCAAAGACGATAAGACCGGAATTCGTCTCGAGGTACATGTCGCGTCTCGGCGACTCGGCGAAGACACCGGCAAGGACTTGTTGGTGAATATCGGTGGCCAGTTGGTTACCGTACGTGATTCCGCTCGCGCTGCCGCCGCGAAGTTGTCGCCGGAGGGCAGCGAAAGACTGCTGGCGTTGCTGCTGGCGCTCAAGGCCGGCTAACTCTTCACGGCAGCCGACGCACGGCTGTGCGCTGGCCCGCCGGTGCAGGTAAGGCTAAGACAACCCTCTCCCATCGAGCGCCTTCTCCCCCACGCTTTTGTGGGGGAGAAGGTGCCGAAGGCGGATGAGGGGGTTTTGCAGATACCGAACATGTGCCTTAGGACCTGATCGAGAGCTCCGTACACCGGCGATCAATCGTTGCCTTGATGAATTGACTGACCGATTCAGGATCGCGAATCAACAGCTCGTTTGGGATGCGGATGACTTCAATGCCCTGGTCGCGCAGGTAGCAGGTTCTCGCCGACTGATAATCAATCATCCATTCAGCCGCGTGGTGCCGCCCATCCATTTCAATTCCGAGTTTCAACTCCGCAGAATAGAAATCGACTATGTACTTCGCGATCGGATGCTGGCGGCGAAACTTCCATTGACTGAAGCGTCGACCACGCAGCCAACTCCACATCCGGCCCTCGGCGCGGGTTGGTTCGCGGCGCATACCGCGTGCGAAACGGCGCAGTGCCTCGGTGATGTGTGCCATGTGCCGAGGTTACCTCGGGGCATGTGTGTTCTACGGTTTGTGCGAGTTTCGTAGGGGTAGTGCGCGATTGGACGGCCCCCTCATCCGCCTTCGGCACCTTCTCCCCCACAAAAGCGGGGGGGAGAAGGCGCTCGATCGGAGGTTGTCGTGAGTTTGAGGAAGAAGAAACTGAGAGAAAGCTCAATCCAACTCTACGATGCGTGGAGCCTTCTTTCGGCAAGCCGCCCGTCGGATCGGAAGCGCGCTGGCATGATCACTATTCAGGCAGCCGGCGCCCTCTCCAGATCCACTTCGATGTTCTGCCACTTTCCTTGGCGGAATCGGAGCACGCTGAGGATGGCGCGGGTGAGGTGGCCGAGGACGATGGCGAGCCAGATGTCGGCGGGGTGGAGGGGACGCATCGTTTGGATGATGGCGCACATGCCGATCGGGATGGCGATCTGCGACACGATCGAGATGTACAGCGGGCTGCGCGTGTCGCCGGTGCCTTGCAGTCCGCCGGTGTAACTGAGGGCGACGGTGATGAAGAAGCCGGAGACGCTGAGGTAGCGGAGGAGCTGTGTGCCGATCGAGGTGACGAGCGGATCCTTCATTCCGAATACGCCCAGCAGCACGTTCGGGATCAGGATGAACATCAGGCCGATCACCCCGGCGACGCCGAGTCCTATGCGGGAGGCGACGGCGACACCGTGGCGGGTGCGGTCGGGTCTGTTTGCGCCGAGGTTCTGGCCGGCGATGGTGGCGGAGGCGCCGAGAAGGCCGACCGACGTCCACGTGATCAGCGAGAACAACTCGGTGTAGCAAACCGCGTACGCCGCCTGGGCCGCGGCGCTGTGCTGCAGCGAGCCGATGAAGCGCAGCATCAGCACGCCGCCAATGTTCATCGCGATTCCCTGGACTCCGGTCGGCAGTCCGAATCGGAAGAGGGAGCGGATGATGCTGACGTCGGGCGAGAGGTCCATGCCCTTGCGGAAGCGAATGACGGAGTGGGGAGCAAACAGGCGCCACATGCCGTAGCCGGACACGAGCGTGCTGCTGGCAATCGTCCCGTACGCCGCGCCGATCGTGCCCAGCCGGGGGATGAGAAGAACGTTGAAGACGATCGTGAGGACAGTCATCGCCGCGCCGAGCCGCAGCGGCGTCTTGGCGTCGCCGGCGGCGCGAAAGGCGCCACTGAGCATGAAGAACATCATCATTCCGAAGATGCCGGCGAACATGGCGCGAAGGAAGGGGAGCGCCTGATGCTGCACTTCGGGCGCGGCTTTGATGAGATCGAGCAGCGCAGGAGCCGCGAAGTAGCCGATCACGCCCATGATGGCTGACATCAGAATCGCGGTGAGGAAGGCCTGGTAGACGACGCGGTTGACTTTCTCCGGCTCGTTCGCGCCGGCGAAACGAGCCACGAGCACGGCCATCCCGGTGAACAACGAGCTGATGAAGACGATGACGACGAGAATGACCTGCCAACTGACGCCGATGGCCGCGTTGCCGGTGTAGCCGACGTAGTGCCCGACCATCACATGGTCGATGATCCCCTGCACGCCGGCGATGACGTTCTGCAGCATGGTCGGCCAGGCAAGCCGCCAGACCGCGGGGACGAGGGGACCTTCGACGATGGATCGATCGAACTGCTGTGCGGGTTTCTGCAAGGGTGCGTACTTTCGCACAGGAGAGAAGGGAGTCCCGGTGACTTGTTCGAAAAAGCCGGTCACGCGGAGACGCGGAGATGCGGAGTTAGAACCCCTCCGCGACTCCGCGACTCCGCGTGACCGTTCTCTTCCCCGAAGAATAGTAGTCTGAGAGTCAATGGACACCGCACCGTTCCTCACCGCCGCCTGGCACAACTTGGCGATGATCAACTACGAGGTGGAGGCGAGAGTGCTTCAGCCGTATGTGCCGGCCGGAACGGCGCTCGATTCGTGGCAGGGGCGGTCCTTCGCCAGTCTGGTCGGGTTTCAGTTTCTGAACACGAAGGTCCTCGGTCTGCCGATTCCGTTTCACCGCAACTTCGAGGAGGTCAACCTGCGCTTCTACGTTCGCCGCGAGGTCGGGGGAGATGTGCGGCGCGGCGTCGTGTTCATTCGCGAGCTCGTTCCGCGGCGGGCGATCGCGCTCGTGGCGCGGGCGATGTACAACGAGCCGTATCTCGCGCTGCCGATGCGGCACACGGTTGCATTGGAGCCATTGACCGCTTCCTACTCGTGGCGCCTCAGCGGACGGTGGCATCGCTTTGCGGTTGCGGCGGATCGTCCCGCAGCGCTGCCGGATGCAGGATCACTCGAAGAGTTCATTACCGAGCACTACTGGGGCTACACGCGCCAGCGCGACGGATCGACGATCGAATACCAGGTCACGCATCCGCAGTGGCCGGTGTCTGGCGGTGCGGCGGACGTCGACGCCGATCTCGCTGTCTTGTACGGGCCGGATATCGCCGGACACCTTCACACTCCGGCATCGTGTTTCATTGCGCAAGGATCGTTGGTCAGCGTTCGTCGTCCGCAGCACCTTCCCTAGCTGCCTCGCGGCGTTGTATCGGCACTCCGATTTCAAGCCCTTCCGGCTGGGCTGAAGTAGAGTGGTTCCCGGGCGCAAGGAATCACGACATGGCAAACCACCCGCTCACTCTCATCACCTGCGCGTACTTTGTGGAATTGGTCATCGTCGCGTACCTCACGCGGGCGACGTCGCGCCGCGTTCTTGGGGCACTGGTGGGAGGAGTCGCTGTTGCCTTTGTGACGCTGGGCATGGTCGCTTTCTGCGTGTCGGTCGGGTGGTGGCTGATGCCAATCGCATCGACACCGTTCCTGGCTACGATGCTGGGGATCGCCATCGTCATTTCGTGCTCACCGATCTACCTGGTGACGTGGCGGATTGCGCGCCGCTTCGGGTTGAAAGGGCTCGTCATCTCGACGGCGATCGTGACCGTCATCGGGCCGCCGCGCGACTACTTCATCGCTGCGAAGTTTCCGGAGTGGATGGTCTTCTTGCCGGGCGTCGCTCCCATCGTCGCAGACGGCATGGCCTACGCCGTGATCATGATTGTGGGACACGCGGTGATGTATCTCGTTGCCGGGCCGTCGGGTGCAGATCCTCTTGCGCGGAAACCTGTCAGCAACGCACCGGCCAACGCGTAATGGATATCGAAATCGACGAGGACCCGTACAGCGTCTGCATGACCAAGGTCTTGCGGTAAATCTACTTCATCGTCATCTGCGGGATCGATGTGTAGAAACCCGCCGGGTATTGCACATAGCCGTCGATGTTCTTGCGCATGATGGCAACGTTTGACTGCATGTAGAGAGAAATGTAGGGGAGCTCCGTGGCAACGATCTTCTGAATCTCTTCGTAGACCGGCTTTCGCTTGGCGCGGTCGAAGGTGGAGCGTCCCTCGGTCAGCAACTGGTCCACACGCGGATTGGCATAAGAGCCGCGATTCTGGCCGTTGGGAGGCGTGTTCTTCGAATAGAAGATGACGTAATAGAAATCGGGATCGCTGATTCCATTACGCGACAGGGAGTACATCTGGAAGTTGCCTTTGCCGATGTCGGCGAAGAAGGTCGACATTTCATTCGACTGGATCGTCACGTTGAAGCCGGCTTGCTTCATCATGTCCTGGATCACCTGCGCCCGTGAGTTTGCTTCCGCATCGGTCGAGGTCTTGAAAACGAGATTGAGCCCGTTCGGATAGCCGGCCTGCGCCAGGAGCTGTTTCGCCTTCGCCGGGTCGTAGTCATAGGAAGGAAGGTTGGCGGCGCGCGCCCAGTGACCTTCGGCAAGCATCGTCTCCGTTTTTTGGGCGTAGCCGCGCTGGATGTCGCGGATGATCCGCTCGCGGTCGATGGCGTGCGCGATGGCCTGCCGCACCAGCGGCTTCGCCAGCGCCGGATCGTTCATGTTGAAGGCGAGGTATTGGTAAACCGATCCATTGCTCTTTACGACTTTGAAGTCGGGGTTCTTCTCGAACTCCGCGACGTTCTCGAAGGGAATGATATTGACCTCGAAATTCACCGTGCCGCGGCGCATTTCCAGGATGCACGTCGTTGCGTCGGGGATGATGCGAACGGTGATGTGCTTGATCTTTGGCGCGCCTCCGTGCCACTGCTCAAAGGCCTCGAACTCCAGCCGGTCGTCGGGAAGATGCTCGACCAGTTTGTAGGGTCCGCAGCCGATCGGTTTCGTCTTGTAGACATTCGTATCCGCGCCGGTGGGGAGGATGCCGACGGTGAGGTTGTCGAAGATGCCGGCGTTCGCTTCCTTCAGCTTGAAGATGACCGTCTGCTCGTCGGGCGTCTCGATGTGATCGACCGTGCTGTAGCCGGATCGCTTCGAGGTAACGAATGTTGGATTCATCAGCGACTCGTACGTCCACTTCACGTCGGCCGCTTTGACCGGCTGGCCGTTGTGGAACTTAGCGCTCGGATTGAGATGGAAGATGATGGTCTTGTCGTCCGGCGTCTCCCACTTCGTGGCCAGATCGGGAGCGTAGTTGAAATCCGGCGTGACCTTGATCAGACCGCTGTAGACCAGGTCGAACATCCTGCTGGAGGCGTTGTCGGCCCCGACGCGGCTGTCCAGATTCGCCGGTCCCGACTTCAAGGCGATCACGAGCGTGTTTTGGGCGCCCGAGGAAGCTTTCTTCTCGCCGCCGCCACAGGCGACGAGCAGCACAACTGCCAATGAAGCAAAGAGTTGACGCGTTCTCATGCAGCACCTCAATTTCCGCTCGACGGATTACAAGTATGATGCCGTTCGATGCGATTGATACGAATTCTCACCATCCTGGCGGTGCTCCTTTCGCTCGTCTTGCCTTCCGCGGCCTTCGCCAAAGAGAAGGTCATCGTCCTCGGATTTGACGGCGTCGACGCCCGCTACACCGAGCTGTGGATGAACGAAGGGAAGCTGCCGAATCTGGCGCGGCTGCGAACGCAGGGAACCTTCCGCCCGCTGCGTCCGACGATTCCCGCGCAGACGCCGGTGTCGTGGTCCACGTTCTCCACCGGCATCGATCCCGGCCGCACCGGCATCTTCGACTTTCTGCGGCGCGATCCGAAGACCTATCTGCCGGTCTTCGCTGCCTTCGATGAGACGAAAGAGCCGTTTCTCCTCGGCGACAAGAACCCGATCGCCGCCGCAGCGATCGTTTTGGTCTTCATCGCTCTGATCGCGCTGCTCTTCCGCCGCACCGCGCGCTACGTCGTGCTGGCCCTCGCCGTGATCGCCGGCGTCGGTGCGTTCCTGGCGACGAAGCAGTACATCCCGGTCAGCCGGCCGGGTGTCATCAACCGCCGGCAGGGCATTCCGTTCTGGGAAGCGGCAGCGAGCGCAGGCCGGACGGCGCGCGTCGTCCATGTGCCGGTGACGTTTCCTGCAAACGAATTTCCCGCCGGCGAGATGCTGTCCGGACTCGGCGTCCCTGACATGTCCGGCCGCGTCGGCAAGCCGTTCTTCTTCACCTCGGAGCTCGATTTCCACCGCTCGGGCGCGAACGAGTTTTCGATCGAGGTCGTGCAGCTCGAGGACAACAAGGGACGCATCAACGCGAAGATCCAGGGCCCGCCCAACAAGCTTTTCGGCACGCCACCGTACATCTCGATTCCGATGGCGATCACGGTCGCGAACGACCGCAACTCGATCACGATCGAAGAAAGCGGCCAGACGGTGACGTTGCGGCCCGGCGAATGGAGCGGCTGGACCGAGTTCGTCTTCCCGTTCAATCCGCTGATCAAGCTTCACGGAATCAGCCGCTTCCACCTCATCGCCTCGCAGCCGGAGGTGAAGCTCTATCTGTCGCCGATCAACTTCGATCCGCGCAATCTGCCGCCCGGCTTCGATATCTCTTCGCCGCCGAAATGGGCGCCGCAACTGGCGCGCGACTACGGCCTGTACAAAACGCTCGGATGGCAGATCGATACCTGGGCGATCTCCGAGGGGTTCGCGGATGAGCAGATGTTCTGGGATGACATGACGTTCACCGTGGCGCAGGACAGGAAGATGTTCGATGCGTTCCTGACCGGCGACCAGGAGCTGATGGTGCAGTGCTTCGAGTTTCCCGACCGCGTCGGCCACGTCTTCTGGCGCCTCATGGATCTGAAGCATCCCGCGTACAACGCGGCGCTGGCGGCGAAGTGGGGCGACGCGCTGCTCCGCTCCTACCAGCTCATGGATGCGATCGTCGGCGATGCCATGGCTGCTGCCGACAAGAACCACGCCGCGCTGATCGTCCTCTCCGATCACGGTTTCGCATCGTTCCGCAAGTCGGTGAACTACAACACCTGGCTGGTCATGAACGGCTACATGACGCTCAAGACGGGCGTGCAGGTGAAAGACCGCAACGTGGAGATGCTGTTCGACTCCGGCCAGTTTTGGGAGAACGTCGACTGGTCGCACACGCGCGCCTACGCGATGGGCCTCGGCGAGATGTACATCAACACGAAAGGCCGCGAGGCGCAGGGGATCGTCAATCCGGGAGCCGAGGTCGACGCACTCAAAGCAGAGCTCAAAGCGCGCCTGGTGACGATGACCGATCCCGAGACGATGGAGAAGCCCGTGCGCCGCGTACTTGCGCGCGAGGAGGTCTACCGCCAGTTCGATCCAAACATGATCCCCGACCTCTTCGTCACGAACAATGATGGCTACCGCGTTTCCTGGCAGACATCGCTGGGAGGCATCCCGAAAGCGCTCATCGAGCCAAACAAGCAGCCGTGGAGCGGCGATCATTGCTCCGTCGACCCTGAGATCGTGAAGGGAATCTTCTTCTACAACCGGAAGATTGCGACGGATCGGGCGCCGTATATCGCGGATGTGTATCCGACGGTTCTCGGCCTTCTCGATGTCAAGGCTCCCTACGAATTAGACGGCGTAGAATTGAAGTAATGATCGACTTCAATTTCGAGGAAGAGTGATGCCGGTCTGGAAGTTCCGATCTATCGAGGAGATGAACGCGTTCGACGTCGAGCGAATGAGACGTAATGATCCCGATCTGGTGAGCCGCATCCAGTCGCTCTGGGATTCCTGGCGCGATCTTCTCCCACCGCTGAACACGCCAAAAGGCGTTCACAAGTTCCGATCGATCGAAGAGATGAACGCATTCAAGGAACGATACGTGAACGAGCGCATCGAACGCATCCGCGCCGAGCGTGTGAAGCGATAGCGTCTGATAAGCTTCGCCGCCGCGCCCGCGGCACCCAACCTATGGACTACAAACGCCTCCTAACCCAAGTCGAGCGCACGCTCGAACAGATCGAAAACACGGAATCGACCCGGATCACGATCGAGCAGATCGGGCAGACCATCGCTACGAACTTTCGGGAGGAGCTCGGCATCACCGGCGGGCGCATCTACGAGCTCACCGACGAGAACTGCTACGAGCTGGTCGGGCGATTCGGCGTCTGCACCGACGGCCCGCTCGGGATCACCGTGCCGCGCGACTACAAGCCGATCGAGCTCGTGCTCGAGAACGGCGTCGTGGTCATGGAGCCGAACGACCCCGGGGTCGACCCGGTGCTCGAAGCGCAGCTCGGCGCGCAGCGATTCGCCGCCGTCGCGGCCGGCGACAATCACACCCACATCCTCGGATTCGACGTCGCGCCGCACCTCAGCCGCGAAGACATCCTCTTCTCGCTCAATCTCATTCGCTACACCGTCAACCAGCGCCTGCGCGCCGACCGTTATCAGTCGCTCATCGTCGAAGCGCAGCGCATCCAGCAATCGATCCTGCCGCAGCGCGTGCCGCAGTACAAAGGATTCGATATCTGGGGCAAGACCGTTTCCGCCGATGTCGTCAGCGGCGACTTCTACGATTTCATCCCCATCTCCGACAACATCCTCGGGCTCGCCATCGCTGACGGTTCGGGCCACGGGCTGCCGGCGGCGCTCGTCGTGCGCGACATCTACATGGGCCTGCGCATGGCCACCGACCGCGATTTCAAAATCATCCGGACGATGGAGAAGCTCAATCACATCATCCATCGCGGCCGGCTGACGACAAAGTTCGTGTCGCTGTTTTATGGCGAGCTCGAAACGGGCGGCATCCTCATCTACTGCAACGCCGGCCACAACTTCCCGTTCATCCTCCGCGCCGACGGGGTCACCTACGAGATGCTCTCGAACGGCGGCCCGGTGCTCGGCCCGACGCCCGACGCCACCTACATGCGCGGCTTCGCCAAGATGAGCGCCGGCGATCTCCTCTGCATGTACACAGATGGTGTGGTTGAAGCGCACAACGCCGACGACGAAGAGTTCAGCCTGGAGCGCCTGCAAACGCTCGTGGCCGCGAATCGCGAGCGCCCCGCCAAAGAGATCGCCAAAGAAATCCTGGCCCGCGTGACCGAGTGGGGACCGGGCGAGCAGGACGACCGGACGGTAGTGATCGTGAAGGCTGTGGATCCGTGAAGACCTGTCATTCCGAGCCGGCGGAACCGCGGGGGCGGAAGGTTGGGCGGAGCGGTGGAGCGCGGCGAGGAATCCCCTGACGCTAGCAATGACTCGCTTCATAGGCGGGGGATTTCTCATCGTGCTCCACCGCTCACCCCACCCCTCCGCCCCCGCGGTTCCGCCGATTCGAAATGACAGTTCTCTATGAATGACGTCCTCTACTTCAACGGCCGCTTCACCACGACCGCCGAGCGCGTTCTCGGCGTCGAGGATCGCGGCTTCCAGTTTGGCGACGCGCTTTACGAGGTGTTCAAGTTCAGCGGGCGGAAGGCGGTTTTCCTCGCTGATCACTACAGGCGGCTGGAGCGCGGTCTTGTCGAGATCGAGATCCGCTCGCCGTGGGACGAGAGCCGCTTCTTCGCGGTCATGCAGGAACTGATCGAGCGCACGGCGTTCGATGACGGCATCGTCTACATTCAGATCTCGCGTGGGGAAGCGGAGCGCAAGCATTTCTTTCCCGAGAACCTCGAGCCGACGGTCGTCGCCTACTCGCGCGCGTTCCAATTTCCAGACGCGGCGAAGAAAGAGAACGGCATCCGGCTCATCACGGCGCCCGACCTTCGCTGGAAGCGCTGCGACGTCAAGTCCGTCAATCTTCTGGCGAATGCGTTGTCGAAAAAGAAAGCGCAGCGTGCCGGAGCCGACGAGGTGCTGCTGGTCGACGACCGCATCGTTCGCGAGGGAGCCAGCTCCAACTTCTTCGCGGTTCGCGACGGCGGGGTGATCACCCATCCTCTCGATGAGCACATCCTCCCCGGCGTCATGCGGGACCGCGCGATCGTCCTTGCAGAACGGGCTGGAATTCGGATCGATGAGCGGCCGATCGTTGTCGATGAGTTGATCGAGATCGACGAAGCATTCATCACCAGCACGACGATGGGCGTCATGCCCGTGTCGGCGATCGACGGACATGCCATCGGCACGGGAGTCCGTGGCGCGGTGACCTCGCGATTACAGCGCCTTCTCGACGCCGGCGAGATTGCGGACGCGGCTGTAACACAAGCCAGTTCAGCAGTTTAGCGATGGCACATCGGCATCTCCGTTGCAATCTCCCATCGTACGGGCATGAGCCCGAAAGGAGACTCCAAATGCAAAACCGTGAACGTGACCAGATGAGCAGGAACAATCCGTCGACCTCGGCCGGCGACCTGAACCGCAAGACCTCGTCGCAGATCGGGAAAGAGAAGAGCGACTCGTCCGCAGACTTCGGCAAGAAGAACGTGGAGCGGTCGGAAAATCTAAACGAGCCCAACAGCCGCGGCAGCAAGAGCGGCGGTTACGACAGTTCGAGCAAGCGCGATCGTGACCTCGACAGGTCCATCAAGAGCGGCTCCTCCGGCAATTCGGGGGTAGTCCTGCCTGGCACCAAGGACCACGCCGGCGGCAGCCGCCACTGACGCGTCCCGACAGGAACATCCGTGAAGGCCGCGCACCCGCGCGGCCTTTTTGTTCTATCCTCGCCACGCACATGAACGATGGCGAGATCATCATCACCGGCGCTACGGCGGCCGACGTTCCGGTCATCGAACAGCTACTCGTCCGCAATCAGCTTCCGACCGCTGGCATCGAGGATCACTGGAAGACCTTCATCGTGGCGCGTGATGGTGGCGTCGTCGTCGGATGTGCCGGCTCCGAGGCGTACCAGTTCGTCGCGCTGATCCGTTCGGTCGCGGTGGCGGAATCGCATCGCAGCCGGGGAGTGGGAAGAAGGATCGTGCGGCAACTGCTGGACCGGCTCTCCTCCCGCGGCATCCGCGAGTTCTATCTCCTGACCACGACCGCGCAAGATTACTTCGCCAAGCGTGGATTCAAGCCCATCGAGCGCGACGAGGTCCATCCACAGCTTCTTGCCTCCGCGGAGTTTCAGGGCGCATGCCCGGATACCGCAGTTTGCATGCGGTTGGTGATGATGGCGTGATTGGTTGGTTTTTTCATCTGTGTACATCTGCGTCATCTGCGGATAAGACTTTCCGCAGATGACGGAGATGTACGCAGATGAAACCAACCAAGCGACGCCGCATAATAGACACATGCCCGTATTCGACGCCCACATCCACATCCAGCCGTGGGAGATGCTCAAGCCTGAAGTGATCTCGATGCTCTCCGATCCCTCGCATGCGAATGCGAAAGACATTCTCTCCTCGGCAGACAACGTCGTCCGCTTCCTCGATAGCGAACGCGTCGAGCGCATCTGCTGCATCAACTATGTGTCGCCGGACGTCATGGGCTTCACGCGCGAGACCAACGACTGGATCGCGAACTTCACGCGCGATCATCGCGATCGTCTGCTGCCGGTGGGATCGGTGAATCCGCTGCACGAGATCAACGTCCGCGACGAGATCCGCCGCGTTCTCGACCTCGGCATCCGCATGATCAAGATCCATCCGCCGCACCAGCTCTTTTCGCCGAACGCGTACAAAGATGGGGAGCTGTGGCAACTCGCGGAGATTTATCGCGAGTGCGAGGACCGCGGCGTGCCTGTCATGTTTCACACCGGCACTTCGATCTTTCCGCGGGCGCGCAATGTCTTCGCCGATCCGATGCCGATCGACGACGTCGCCAACGACTTCCCGCGGTTGCCGATCATCCTCGCGCACGCCGGGCGTCCGCTGTACGGTGAGACCGCGTTCTTCCTGGCGCGGCGGCACGCCAACGTCATGCTCGACATCTCCGGCATCCCGCCGAAAGCGCTGCTGCGCTACGTTCCGCGCGTCGCCGATCTCGCCGGCAAGATCGTTTGGGGCACCGACTGGCCGTCGCCCGGCGTCGTCTCGCCTCGCAAGAACGTCGAAGACTTTCTCGCGCTCGGACTCGGCGAAGACGTCGAGCGAAAAATCCTGTGGGACAACGCGGCGCGCCTCTTCGCCTGAGCGCTGCTACCATACGTGGGCATGCCGGAACCGCAGACTATGCCGATGGGACGCCTCGACGCGTTCGACATCGGGCCAAAGAAACTCACCGTGCAGACCGAATTCTTCTGGCGTCCTGAGTGGCGCATCGAGACGAAGGTCTACCTCGGCGGAGCCCTGAAGAAGGTCTACAACGAGGATCTCACCACCACGCCGGAGAGCGACCTGCAGCGAACCATCGACCTCTTCCACAAGACGAAGATCGACGAGATCGTGGCCGGCTTGCGCAAACTCCAGCAATGAACGGCATCCGAGTCGAAGGCTTGACGAAGACGTACCGCCCGTTCGGCGCGAAGCGTCCCGTGCTCAAAGGCGTCGACCTGACGATCGCGCCCGGCGAAGTGGTCGGCCTCATCGGCCCGAACGGCGCCGGCAAGACCACGCTCATGTCGTGCATCGTCGGCTTCTTGAATGCGGATGAAGGGACGATCACGATCGATGGACGGTCGAACGACGATCTCGATGTTCGCCGCCGCACGGGGTTCGTGCCGGAGCGGATGAACTTCGACCGCCGCGCCAGCGGCGGCGCGTTTCTGCGTTACATGGCGCGCCTCGCGGGCGTGCCGCGCGATCGTGTGCATGCACGCGTCGACGAGTTGCTCGCGCGTCTTGGCCTTGCGGATGCCGAGGACAAGCGTCTTTCGCAATACTCGCGCGGCATGCTGCAACGGATCGGCATGGCTCAGGCGCTGATGCTCGATCCTGATTTTCTCTTTCTCGATGAGCCGACCTCGGGACTCGATCCCAACGGAGTCTTTCTCGTCCGCGATCTGATCGCCGAGGAGAAGGCGAGGGGAGCGGCGGTGCTGCTCAACTCGCATCAACTCGCTGAGATCGAGAAAGTGTGCGATCGCGTGCTCTTCCTCAGCGGCGGCGTGATTGCACGCGACCAAGCGCTGCGCGAGATCGCGCGCATCACGATCGTCGTCACGATGTTGCCGGGGTCGTACGACGCTGGGGCGGTCGAAGCAGCGGCCGGCGTGGTGCCGGTGAACGATGTCGTTGCGACGAATGTAACGTCCGAGGCTGAGGTCGCCAAACTCGTGTCGAGGATTGTCAGCACAGGTGCAGGCGTCATCGACGTTCGCCGGCGAACTGCCGATCTCGAGTCGATCTTCCGAGGTGAAGCGTGAGCCTGGTCGTCGTCATCGAATCGATGCGGCGCCACTTCGCGCGCCTCGGCTACATCGGCGCGCTGCTCATCCTCATCGTCATCGTTGTGATGATGACGGCAATCGGTGCTCCGGCGAGTGCGCCGTATGCGCTGATCGGTCTCTTCACGCTCGTCGCCGGCTGCCAGCTCATCGGTCCGGAGTTTTCGTCCGGCACGCTGCAGCTCATTCTCAGCAAGCCGGTCGGACGGTCGTCGTATCTCACCGGCCGCGTGGCGGGCGTGGTGCTTTCGATCTGGGTCGCCGTCGCCATCATCCTTGCCAGCGACATCGTCGGGCGTCTGATCGCGGGAACGCCGATCATCTGGCGCACCGTTCTTTGGGCAGCGCTCGTGTCCGCGCTCAAGGTGCTGCTGACCTGTTCGCTGCTCGCGCTCTTCGGCAGTTTCACCCGCTCCTATGTCAACATCGGCATCTACCTCGGCGGGCAGATCGTCCTCTCCGGAATCTACGGCCTCCTTTCGATCATGAAGAACGCCGTCAGCGGCGAGATGGCCGCAGTCGGCCGGCTGCTGCGCGCGCATCCCGGAGCTCTGGAGGGATACAGGGCCGTCGAGTCGAATCTCTTTCCGGACGACCCGATGACTCCGTTCGACCGCAACTGGATCCTGCTGATGACGTGCAATGCGGTCATCGCGGTGCTGCTGGCGTGCGTGATCTTCTCGCGGCGGGAGGTGCCGTATGGCGCGGACTAAGCTCACCTTCGACCGCACGAAACAACGAGCGCTGCCTATATGGCTGCTGATCCTCGCCGTATTGCTGATCGTGGCGCGCATCGTTTCGCAGCACTATCCGGAGAAGTCGGAACACGATCTGGTGCGCTGGATGCCGATCAGTCAGGCGATGGGAATCGCAAGACAAACGCACCGGCCGGTTTTTTATGAGTTCTCCGCCGCGTGGTGTGTTCCGTGCAAGACGCTGGAGCGCGAAGTGTTCATGGATGAGGACCTCGCGAAGAGAATCAATGACCGCTTCATCGCCGTGAAAGTGATCGACACGCAGCAGGAAGAGGGCCGCAACTGGCCCGAGGTGCAGGCGCTGATGGACCGCTACGGCGTCAATGCCTTCCCGACGATTGTGATTGCTGGACCCGATGGCAGCGTCCTCGACCGCGTCGTCGGCTATCCGGGCGCCGACAAAATGGCTGTGATGATCGATCGTCCCCGCTGATGCGTCTCGAACATCTAACCGGCGAAGAAGAAGATTTCTGGCGCGGCGAGTTCGCGCAGCAGAACTGGATCTTCGGCGCATTGGGACTGAGCGTCACGCTCCCCGAATTCTCCGGCGGCACGCCCGCCCTCCGAAAAATGCACTTCGGCTACTACCTCCAACCGCTCCACCTCAACGCCGACGACCGCGAAGACCTCCCGCGCAAACTCGTCCACGTCCTGGCCCGCCGCAAACCCCCACTCGACTTCCTCGAACTAAGCGGCGCCGGCGTCCGCATCCCCCACTGCTTCCCCCAAGGCTTCACCCTCGGCAGCGTGCTGCGAATCACGTTGCAGGAGATGCAGAAGCTGCCGTTGAAGGAGGATCTGGGTGGCGGGGAGTGATGCGCTTATCTGCGACCTCTTTTGAACCACAGATGCACAGAGGTCACAGAGGCATCGTCTTACTCTGTGACCTCTGCGCTCTGTGGTGATGGTTTAACTCTACGTCCGATAGTACGATTGCTGATGTTGAGTTGCATTGGTTTGAGGCGCACGGCATCGGCAAACGGAACATGAGAATCAAGCGCCGCTTGAAATGACATGACTGAACCGGCAAAGCAGTTTGCAGTCTGCATCCGTAACGACGAGTACGAGGCGTCGCTCCAGGTTCGAAAGATCTACGAGGTTCTGGAAGATGCCTTCGCGGAGCAGCACAACATGATCCGCGTGATCGACGAAGAGGGCGAGGACTATCTCTATCCGAGGGATTGGTTTCTGCCGATTGATCTGCCGCAGCACGTTGAAGAAGCGATTGGCGGGCTTACGCACTCCTGAGCCGATCGTGTAGTGCGATCGTCACGACGAAACTCAGACTCGTCTTCGGGCGATCGTCTCTTGCGGTGTATCATTCTGCCATGGCGCGAACTGTAGAAGCCGTGATCGGCCCGGATCAGGTACTTCAGCCCGTGGAGCCGATCGAGCTAGTCGCGGGCCAGCGCGTCCTGATTACCGTACTCTCGGCGCCAGAGTCGGCGCTGCTTGCCGAGCCAGCGCTCCATGAGTGGCTCGACCCCGATGAGGAGGAGCGGTGGTCGTACTTGAGCCAGGCGCAGTCGTAGTCCTGCGATTTCCGTTCTCCGACCTCTCCTCGTCCAAGGCACGCCCCGCAGTTGTTCTCGCTCCTGCGTCCTCATCGGACTGGATCGTCTGCCAGGTCACTGGGAACCCATTCGCCGACAGTACTTCTATCGAAATCGTCGACGCCAGTTTCTCGAACGGTAGTCTTCGGGGCAAAGCCTATGTCCGTCCATTGAAACTGTTCACCGCCGATCACTCAATCATTACCCAGCGCGCGGGAACCTTGAGGTCTGAGGTGCTCCGTTCGGTGCTCGAAATACTGCTGAACTCTCTTTCCTCCAGCCTGCTCACGTAGCGATTACCACGCCGAACATCTCCTCACCGCCACGTCAACTCGTACGTGCACACCTGATCGCCGCGGCAGTGGCATTGCGTTTCCACTACATCTGCCTCGGTGGCGCCGTGGCGGAGGATGGCTTCGAGCATGAAACCGTTGCCGCTGGCGCAGAAGTAGGGGCTGTAGCAGGGGTAGTCGCGGTAGTGCATGAGCGCGCCGGTCGGGGTGCGCTCGAGCGTGGGCTGACCGTACTTCTGATATTGCTCGTGGAACTGCGCGACGTTTTCGAGGAACGCGTAGAGCTCGGCGACGTCGAGTTGGTGAAAGACTCTTCCGATTCCAAGCTCGGCCGAGGCGGCGCCGACGAGCTCGAGGATGTGCGGGTATTTCGCGTGGCAGGACTGGTAGATGGCTTTGTCGTATTCGACGAGCGTGGAGAAGTCGTACCAGGCCGAGGCGACGGGATTCATCGCTTGCTGGAGAGTGGCCGGACTGAGCGTGGTCAGGATCGAGTAGTAGGTCCGCTCGCTGATGTCCTTGATCAGAAACTCGCGCCGCGCGGCGAACATCACGCCGGTGACCTTGCAGATGTCGGGATCAGGGTCGGCGAGGACCTCGTGCCCTACGACCGGCGCAGCGCCGCGGGAGGGTCCGCCCTGTTTCATGAGGAGTGACATGGGGCTGGGGTATCCGCGCTCCATCTTATGAGAGATATGACCGTCGGCACAGCGAAACGGCAGCGCCTTCACCGTAAACTTCGCGTGCCTGAAGGCCGATCTGCTCAGCCGAGGCCTTCGGATGCGGAATCGAGGAAGGCAGAAGATGCGAGCAATCTGGATCGTTCGTCACGCTTTTGCCATCGTGATCCTTCCCGTGACGATGACGATTCTCATCCCGGTACAAGCGGCAGGTGGGCCGGTTCATCCCTCGGATTCGGCCGTGGAATGGGATGTGAACGAAGGAGGGGTGGACTGCGTTACCATCTCGTGAAGCACAGACAAGAGTGTCTGTGCCACACCATGCTTGTCATCAGGCACGAGTTTGTGCCGCAACAGGAGCCCAACCATGCCCGCAACGCGCGACGTCAAGCCTCGGAGCGGTGATGTCCTTCTGCTCGTCGGCACGATGAAGGGTGCCTTCATTTTCCGCTCGGACGAGAAACGCAAGTCCTGGGACGTCGGCGGTCCCTACTTTCCGGGCAGCGCGGTCTATGCGATGGCGTACGACGGCCGGGCCGGACGGCACCGTGTCTGGGCTGCGCCGCACAGCATGCACTGGGGCGGCGTGCTGCGGTCGAGCGATGACTTCGGCAAGAGCTGGACGAATCCCGAGTCCGCGCCGATCAAGTTTCCGGAGAGCGCGGGCGTGGCCCTCAACCAGATCTGGCAGATTACGCCGGGCCGCGAGACGGAAGGCGACACGATTTACTGCGGCGTGGAGCCGGCGGCGCTGTTCGTCTCGCGCGATGCCGGTGAGACCTGGTCGCTGAACGAAGGGCTCTGGAATCATCCGCAGCGCGAACGCTGGGTGCCGGGCGGCGGTGGGATGTGCCTTCACACGATCCTCCTCGATCCGCGCAGCCTCGACCGCATCCGCATCGCGGTTTCGACGGCTGGAATGTATGTGACCGAGGACGGCGGCGAGACATGGCGGCCGTCGAACAAAGGGGTTCGCGCCGACTTCCTGCCCGAGAAGTATCCGGAGTTCGGCCAGTGCGTGCACAAGGTCGTGCAATCGAAAGTGAACCCGGATCGGATGTTCCTCCAGAATCACTGGGGCCTCTATCGCAGCGACGACAGCGGCGAGAAGTGGAAAGACGTCGCGAAAGGCGTTCCGTCGGACTTCGGTTTCGCGATGGCCATTCACCCCGAGGATCCCGATTGCGCGTGGATCGTGCCGCTGGAGTCGGATGGGTTCCGCTGCACGCCGGAAGGGAAGCTGCGCGTCTACCGCACGCAGAACGCAGGCAAGAGCTGGGATGCGATGACGAAGGGTCTGCCGCAAAAGGACGCCTACGAAACGGTCCTTCGCGATGCGCTGGCCAACGATCCGCTCGATCCGGCCGGCCTCTATTTCGGAACGCGCAACGGAAAGCTCTTCGGCTCTTCGGACGAGGGGAAGAAGTGGTCGCAGCTCGCCGACGGGCTTCCCGCCGTCGTTTCGGTCAAGGCGGTCTCGATCTCGCTGCCGCGGAAACGGTAACCATGTCGCTCGTCTTCGTCATCCCGGGTCCATTGCGCGAGCTGGCGGGCAACCGCGCCGAGGTTCGCGTCAAAGGGTCTGCGGAGTCGGCCTCGAAGGCGCTGTCGCTTCTTTGGGAGCAGTGTCCGGGAGTTCGCGACCGCGTGGTGACCGAGATCGGAGAAGTGCGGCCACACGTCAACATCTTCATCGACGGCGAGAGCATCAAGTTTACGGGCGGACTTTCGTCGCCAGTGCGGGATGGGGCGGAGATCGTGATCCTGCCGGCGTTGAGTGGGGGGTGAAATCGCCATGCCATTCTCAACGGGGAACTCGACGCCAGTAGGCCGTCCTACCTCGCCTGTCGCAGATGGAGTGATCTTCGCGCCTCAAGACGCCTCCGTGAGTTGGGCGGCATATTCGCGCGGCGATTATTCGGGGCTGTCGTTCGAAGCGGCAAGTCTTAGGCGTCTTGTAACTAAGTCATCCTCGCGCATGGATGCGACCACGCCTGGAAAGCCTGGGAACAACATTGCTGCATTCACCTCACGCACGGCGAGCTTCTGGAGGAGAGCTGGAGCGCACGCATGGGGAAGTGTGAATTTGAGCAGGGGAAATGTGCCCGCCAATGGGGCCCCTAAGGTGGCGAGGCGATCGGCGAGATCGTAACGTTCAGCCGGAGCAGAGGTGACGACCCACGGTTTTTCGTTCAACAGCATGTGCAAGCCACGCTGGGCATGAAGATTAGGATTGTCTGCATAGGGCGCAGTAATTATCTCAACTGGATTGGGCGTATTTGTCATTTTGGCTGTGAGATCCGCCAGAGCATGTGGGAACGTGTTGTACGCCCAAATCGCCATATGCGAGTACCTGGGACGCTCAACCCCTGGCCGTGCCGCGAAATATGCAGCGATGAGGCTGTGACGCGTCCAGTCAAGCAAGCGAGTAGGAACTTGATGGTGCTGTACCAGTGCCAGGAGTGACCAGAGTTCCCTCGGAGGCCACGTGATTGATTCTGTCTCTTTGCGGAGCCAGTGATCGCGGGTGTTTCGAATCGTCAGGCGAAGGCCCTGCGAATCCTCTGGAAGACGCAGACCAGTGGCGTCCGCCATTTCGAAGAAGCGTCGTAAGGCGTGTAGCTCAGCCTCAGTTTGCGTTGCATTCGTCCAATTCTCGAAAGGCTCCGCGGCGCGCATCGGGTGGTACAGGAGCTCATTCTTCCTGAACGCCGACGGAGACAATGTCCAGTCGGCGTTTTCCTGACCCCGATAAATCCAGTCTTGAGGTCTTCCGTTAAACCATTTCGAGTCCGGTGATAGAGCTTCGATGAGGTCATTCGGTGAGAACGTGTCGACCGTTTTCCAGCGAGCGGAGGCAGTCTGGGTGGGAGACATGGATGGCACGTTTCGAAACAGTCTACGCTCGCGATGCTGGTCTTAAACAACATTCCGCCCCACCCACCACACAACCGTGACAGCGACCGCGCTCCATCCCGTGATCGGATGCGTGGCGAACCGCCGCGAGACTGAGGCGATCGCCGCGAACGGTGCGACGACAAACAGCATGGCGTTGAGGCGAAACGCTCCCGCGATGTCGCCGTGCAGGAGGTGGTGCAGGGCGCGCGTGGTGCCGCAGCCGGGGCATTGCAGTCCGGTCAGCTCGTGGAAGACGCAGCGCGGGAAGAAGTGCACGGTCGCCGGGTCGAAGCGATAGAGGATCGCTGCGCCTCCGATCGCAACGAACCCGGCCAGGATGCTAACGAAGGTTGTTGAACGAGCCAGCGGCACCGGCAATCGCATAGATGATTCCCAGGAGCACGCCGCAGCCGAAACCGACCCAGCTCCATATTTTGGCAAGGCGCGGCACCGCGTCCGCTGGACCGTCAAGTTGGGCGCGACGATGCGGGGCTCGGCGCTCACCCGAGCTTTATTCCGCAGCTGGCGCAAACCGTGTACTCCTCCCGTACGAGTAAGCCAACCCAGCAGAAGAGCGCGCAGGTGAAGAACAGCAGTACCCAGAAGAGGATCCAACCCGCCGAGGACACCTTGGTGCGGCGTAGCGGCGGAAGACTCGAAGAGCAGTACGGGCAGTGAAACTGTATCTGACCTGGTGCCGGGCTTGGCGCGACGGGAGGTAATGTACCGATTGCTGCCGATATCTCTGGCGCGGCAAAGGCCCCCGCGCCTGTGCCGCAGTTGGGGCAGACGCTCATGCCGTCGGGACGGCTGGTTCCGCATTGGGTACAGAACATCAGTGCTGCGCTCCTTCCGGGTACTCAACGAATTTGCCGTTGCTGTAGACGATGTCGCAATCGAAGTTCGTGGTGGGCCGATCCCCGGCCGCGACCGTTTCGAGCAGCGAGTCATGTTCGAAGCGGAGGTCCTTCCCCGCGCTGCCGAGCACATATCCCGCGCATTTGTCGCTCTCCGGCGTGGTGGCGTCCTTCAGGCAGGTGTACTGCAGCGCGTGTCCCCACCCATCGACAGCCGGAACTGTCTTGATGTACGTCGGTGAGAGCGCTCCGGCCAGATCGGCCGCCGTCGAGCCCTTCGGATACTCGTTCTTGTCCGTGGAGTAGGCTTCGATCGCAGTCGATAGCGAGCGGATGTCGGCCATCGTGCGCTTTTGAGTCGCTCGTTGCTTCGCGGTGAGGAAATTGGGGATGGCGATGGCGGCCACGATGCCGATGACGGCGATGACCACCAGGCCTCCGACGACGACGAGCACGACGATCAGCGCGGTGTTCGTTCCCTTCGCGTTCGCAGCCGGGCGCGGCGCGCCGTTGCTCGGGTTTCCGCATCGCGGACATGGAGCGTACGACACGGCATCAACGGCGTTCCCGCAATAGGCGCAATACTGCATGGCGTCCCCCCTATCGACTCTACCAGTTGTGGATTCGAGCATTGTATCCGACGGGAGTCGGGGGTAGGGAGTCGGGGGTCGGAGCTTTGATCAACCACAGAGACGCACAGCTCGCGCCACTCCCCACCCCCCACACCCTACCCCCCCGATTAGAATGCCCCTCGCATGTCCCCCCTTCGCCGCCTCTTCCACTACTTCGGCCTTCACAAAACAGCACTGATGCTGGGGGCGCTTTGCGTGGTGGGGTCTTCGGCGTTCTCGCTGGCGAAGCCGCTCATCGTCGGCAACGCGGTCAACGCGCTGACGAACGCGGTCGCACGCGGGGAAATGATCCGCTACGGGTTTCTCCTCGTCGGCGCCGCGGCATTCGAGGGGCTCTTCCTCTTTCTGCATCGCCGCATCCTCATCGGTGCTTCGCGGCACATCGAGTACGAGATGCGCAACGACTTCTACGATCATCTGCAGTCGTTGCCGGTCTCGTACTACCAGGAGCAGCGCACCGGCGATCTGATCTCGCGCGCCACGAACGATCTTTCCGCCGTTCGCATGCTGATCGGGCCGGCGGTGATGCACGCGCTCTCCTCGCTGATCGTCGTCATCGGCGCGTTCGTGATGATGTTGCGCATCAGCCGCGAGATGGCGCTCATCTCGCTGACCTCCGTCCCGGTGATCGTCTTCATGGTGAAGCACTTTGGCCAGCGGATTCACGTCAGGTTCAAATCGATTCAGGACTACTTCGGCGACATTTCGGCGCGCGTGCAGGAGAACCTCTCCGGCGTGCGCGTGGTGCGTGCGTTCGGACGCGAGCGTGCGGAAGCGACGAGGTTCGCGGAGATGAACCGCGAGTACGTCGAGCGCAATCGCACGCTCATCAAACTGACGGCGACGTTCTATCCGGCGCTGCACGCGATGATCGGGCTGATGTTCGGCGTCATCTTCTTCATCGGCAGCCGCAAGATGATTCACGGCGCGCTGACCATCGGTGCCTTCGTCGCCTTCCAGCTCTACCTCGGGCGCATGGTCTGGCCGCTGATCGCGCTCGGATGGGTGACCAATCTCTTCCAACGGGGGATGGCGTCGATGGTCCGTCTGCACGAGGTGTGGTCGGTGGCGCCGGAAGTGCTGACGACGGCCGGCGAGCGCGTCACGGCTCCTGTCCGCGGCGAGATCGAGATCCGTCACCTGACGTTTTCCTACGCCGGAGTAAACCGCCCCACCCTTCGCGACATCAGTCTTCACGTTCAACCTGGCGAGACCCTCGGCATCGTCGGCCGTACCGGCAGCGGCAAATCGACGCTTCTCGGCTTGATCATGCGCACGTTCGAGCCGCCCCCGAGGACGATCTACATCGACGGCCGTCCGATTGAGTCGTTCCCACCGACCCAGCTCCGGCAATGGATCGGGGCCGTGCCGCAGGAGACGTTCCTCTTCTCCGAGTCCATCACGGAGAACATCCGTTTCGGACGGCGCGAGGCGACAATCGACGAGGTGGACGAGTCCGCGCGGCTGGCCGGACTCAGCTCCGATGTCACGTCGTTTCCGCAAGGCCTTGAGACATTAATCGGCGAGCGCGGCATCACGCTCTCCGGCGGCCAGAAGCAGCGCACGGCGATCGCCCGCGCGCTCGTGCGCGATCCGGCCATCCTGATTCTCGACGACTCACTGAGCGCCGTCGATACGAACACCGAGGAGCAGATCCTGCGGGCGCTGCGCGAGATCAGGAAAGGGCGGACGGCGCTGATCGTCTCGCACCGCGTCTCATCAGTGAAGGACGCCGACACGATCGTCGTCATCGACGACGGCCGCATCGTCGAGCGCGGCACGCACGAGTCGCTGCTCGCACGCGACGGCTACTACGCGAATCTGTATCGAAGACAGACGTTGGAGGAGGAGATCGAGGAAATTGCTTAATTGCGCGGCCCTGGCGGGCCGCGCGTTGTCGGTTGTCGGTTAGTTGCGCTTCGCGCGTTGTCAGCGAAGCCGGCCAGACGCCTTTGACAACGCGCGAAGCGCAACTAACCGACAACCGAGAACGCGCGAAGCGCAATGGACGATCGACACGAAGACGAAGGGGCGAAGGCATTCGACCCGCACCTTGCGCGCAGGCTGCTGCGCTATCTGGCGCCGTATCGCCTGCGGGCGGCGGTGTCGGTTGGGCTGGTCATCCTTTCTTCTCTGCTGGAGATTGCCGGGCCGGCCATCGTGGCCGTGGCCATCGATCTCTACGTCGCGCCGAAGCAGGGAGCGCAGGTTGCCGGCGTCAGCCAGCGCATTGGGGCGTGGCTGGTAGCGCATGGACTGGCTCTCGATCCGCTCAGCGGCATCAATGTCGCCGCTGGCCTCTATTTCCTGGTGCTGATTGCCGGTTTCGGCGTGCTTTACACGCAGATGGTGCTGATGAATCTGATGGGGCAGTACATCATGTACGACCTCCGCAAACAGATCTTCGGCCACCTGCAGAAGCTGGACATCCAGTTCTTCGACCGCAATCCGGTGGGCCGGCTGATGACGCGCGTGACGACGGACGTCGATGCGCTCAACGACATGTTCACAGCCGGTTTCGTCTCGATCTTCGGCGACATCTTCGTGCTGGCCGGGATTGTCGGCATGCTGTTCTGGATGAACTGGCGGATGGCCCTGGTGCTCTTCTCCATCATCCCGCTCATCATCCTGGCCTCGGCGTGGTTCCGTGCGGGCGCCCGCCTCACGTACCGCAAGACGCGCGCGCGCATCGCCGCCATCAACGCCTTCCTGCAGGAGCACATCTCGGGCATGGCCACGGTGCAGCTCTTCAACCGCGAGGCCGACGAGGCGGAGAAGTTCGAGGGACTGAACGCGCGGCACCGCGACGCCAACATCGAGGCGATCTTCTACTACTCGGTCTTCTACCCGGTCGTGGAGCTGATCGAGAGCAGCGGCATCGCTCTCATCGTATGGTACGGCGGCGGTCAGGTGATTCAGGGAACGCTTTCGATCGGCGTGCTGGTGGCGTTCTTTCAGTACGCCCAGCGATTCTACGAGCCGATCTCCGACCTCTCCGAAAAGTACAACATCCTGCAGGCGGCGATGGCGGCGAGCGAGCGCGTGTTCAAACTGCTCGACACGCCGCCGGGCATTCTCGACGACGGTGCGATCGAGATCGATCACTTCGAGTCGCTTGAGTTTCGCAATGTCTCGTTCGCGTACAACGAGCCCGAGTGGGTGTTGCAAAACGTTTCGTTCACGGTGACGCGCGGCGAACGGGTCGCGCTCGTCGGCCACACAGGCGCGGGGAAGACGACCGTGACTGCGCTGCTGCTTCGTTTCTATGAACCGCAGCGCGGCGAGATCCTCATCAACGGCATCGACATCCGCAAGTACACGATCGCGTCGCTGCGTTCCCTCTTCGCCATAGTGCAGCAGGACTTTTTTCTTTTCACAGGCACCATCGCCCAGAACATCTCGCTGGGCAATCCCGACATCGGCCCGGAGAGAGTGCGCGAGGCAGCGATTCGCGTGCAAGCAGACCGTTTCATCCAGCGCCTTCCCGAAGGCTATGACGCCGAGGTGCGCGAGCGCGGCGCGGGATTATCGGTGGGGGAGAAGCAGCTCCTCTCATTCGCGCGCGCGCTGGCGTTCAATCCGCCGGTGCTGGTGCTCGACGAGGCAACGTCATCGATCGATACAGAGACCGAGGTGCTGATCCAGGAAGCGATTCAAACGCTGATGGAGGGACGCACGTCGATCGTCATCGCCCACCGCCTCTCAACGATCCGCTCCGCAAATACGATCCTCGTCTTCCACCACGGCGAGATCCGCGAGCGCGGCACGCACGACGAGCTGATCCAGCACGGAGGGCTGTACCGGAAGCTGTACGAGATTCAGTATCGGGAGACGGCGGCGGTGGTGGGGTAGGCGCGCTGGATTTCGCCGAGTGATTGCAAGCGGAGGTAAAATCGGTCAATGCACAACGAGTTCACTGCGATCATCGAACAAGACGACGACTGGTTCATTGCCTTCTGTCCGGAGATCCCTGGGGCGAATGGTCAGGGACGTACTCGGGAAGAGGCGCGCACCAGTCTGGGCGAAGCGATCACTCTGATCCTTGAGGATCGTCGGGAAGACGCTCTGCGTGGAGTGCCCGACGACGCCATCCGCGACACGGTTTCCGTCGAGTGAAACAGCGAGCGCTCCTCCGTCACCTTCGTCGCTATGGCTGTTTCCTGAAGCGGCAAGGAAAGGAGCACGAGCTTTGGTGCAATCCGCTCACGGGCCAAATCCAATCCGTGCCGCGCCACCAGGAGACCCCGAACAATCTCGCGCGCAGATCTGCCGGGAGCTTTCGATTCCGGAGCCGTAGCAGGCGGGTTTGATCGGCAACGTTCAAGTACATTCCGACAATGACTGCACGGAAGCAAATCCGTCCGCTATCATTACCTCAATGGCAAGCGCGGAGCAGGTCATTCACACCGATCCCGACATCCTCGGCGGGACCCCCGTGTTCATCGGAACGCGCGTTCCAGTTCAGGCTTTGATCGACTACATCGAAGGCGGCCATCCATTGGCGGACTTCCTCGACGATTTCCCAACCGTGTCTCGGGAGCAAGCCATCGCTGCGCTCGAGCAGGCGAAGGAACTGCTGGTTGCGCATTCTGCTCGATGAGTGTGTTCCTCAAGGCTTGAAGCGGAGCCTGCGCGGGTATGAGCTCGTTGTCACGGTGCCAGAGGCCGGTCTCGCAGGATTGAAGAACCGCCAACTCCTTCGCAAAATCGCCGGTGACTTCGAGGTCTTCATCACCACGGACAAGAGCATTCAGTTCCAGCAGAACCTCGCAGCACAGGCGATCGCCTTTGTCCTGCTTCGCGCCCGGAGCAACGACATCACCGATATCCTTCCGCTGGTTCCACAACTCATCGCACGTTTGGACGGACTCAGAGCGGGTGAACTGGTGGTGATCGAGTGATCGTCTAACCGCGAGCAATTTCTCCGCTCAGTGCCTCACACTGCGCTGATCGCCGTTCCAACCGGCTCCCCGAGGAACGCGCGCAGCTCATCCAGCCGCGCGGCCACGTCGTTCTCGCCGATCTCGATCAGGCAGGACGTGTAATCCGGCACGAACCTCGGCTGGTTGGAGGAGCTCGATGGCCATTCTCGGCTCAGCTGTTTCAAACTGTGCGCCAATAGTCGGAACGAAGGTACGATTCGATACCGTGCGGGTTGCGGTCATCGGCGGCGGGATCAACGGCCTTGGCGTGGCGTGGGAGCTTTCACGCCGCGATTACGACGTCACGCTTTTCGAGAAGGGCCATTGCGGCGCGCAGACTTCGTCGGCTACGACGAAGATGATTCACGGCGGTCTGCGCTACCTGGAGCACGCCCACATCGCCCTCGTGCGTGAATCGTTGCGCGATCGGGCTTGGCTGCTCCAGAACCTGCCTGAGCTCGTGAAGCCGGTCGAGATTCTGCTGCCGTTGTATGCCGACAGTCCGCGGCGCGCCCTCACGCTTCGAGCCGGGCTGACGCTGTACGACCTGCTGGCCGGCCGGTCGAATATCGCGCGGCACATGGCCATGAGCGCGGACGAGTTGATCGCGCGCGTGCCGCTCACCGCCGATGGATTGCGAGTTGGGTTCAGCTACTGGGACGCGCAGGTCGATGATTACGCGCTGGCGCGGGTCGTCGTGGCGTCGGCGATCAGCGAGGGTGCGAAGGTGCGCGAAGAGACGCGCGTCGTGTCATTGCGCCGCAGGGAGAACGATTGGGTCGTCGAGACGGCGAGCGGCGAGGAGCAGCGCTTCGACTTCGTCGTCAACGCGGTGGGTCCGTGGATGAATGCGCTGCTCGCCGAGAATCGCATCCATTCGCGCTACGTCCTGTCGCTCGTGCGCGGCTCGCACCTGGTCTTGAGGAATCGCGTCGCCGATGTCGGGATGCTGTTGCAGTCGCTCAGCGACCGGCGCGTCTTCTTTGTCCTGCCGTGGAAGGGAACGACGCTTGTCGGCACGACCGAGGTGATGCATCGGACGTCGCTCGAAAACGTGCAGGCGACGGGGGAGGAGATCGACTATCTCATCGCCCGGTTCAATCGGTATCTTCGGGAACCGATCACGTACGACGACGTGGCGTCGACATTCGCCGGCGTCCGGCCGCTGGTCGGCCGTGCCCTGAATCCGAGCGCCATCGGCCGCGACTACCGCATCGAGCGCCGCGGCAATTTGCTCAACATCTTCGGCGGCAAGATGACTACATTCCGTTCGATGGCGGAGAAGGTGGCGATGAGGGTGGATAACTATTTTGGCCACGCGCGCACGGCACGGCCGGCGCGGTTCGTGGGCGTGAATCGTGGATTAGTCGATTAGTGGATTAGGATCAAGGGATGGCGCAGGCTGAGCTGGTTCTTATCGTCAGTTTGCGAGACACGCCCCTAGCGGAATTCGCCCTGCATCCGTCATCATTCACTCTTCCATGACCGCCACCGCCCCATCCGCTGGCCGCAAGTCGCGCGAGGTCACGCTCTCCTACCTCGGCGAGATGCTGCAGAACGCCGGCTTCATCGACGACAAGCAGAAGATCGAAGTCGACAACCTCGATCGCCAGCTTCGCGCGCAATCGCGTTCCGCCCGCGCGCGTGGCGAGGACGAGGCCAGTCCGTTCAAGGCCCTGATGGGGATGAACCTCACCGATGCCAGCGGCAGCGGCACGCGCATCGATGACTTTCTGCTGGCGCGATTGATCGCCGAGGATGCGCGGCTGAAGTTCTTCAAGATCGATCCGCTCAAGCTCGACCTGGAGATGATCGAGGCGAAGATCTCGCGGCCGTTCGCGAAGAAGCACCGCATGACGCCGGTCGCTGTACGCGACGGCAAGCTGATCGTCGCGGTCGTCAATCCGTTCGACACCGTCGCACTCGACACCTACCACCAGATGGTGAAGCAGGAGATCGAGATCGTGGTGTCGTCCGAGAGCGACATCATGGGCGTCATCACCGAGCAGTACGGTTTCCGCGCCTCGGTGACGAAAGCCGGCCGGGACCTCGGCCGCGGCGCGATCGATCTCTCCAACCTCGAGCAGTACGTCAAGCTCAAGTCCGGCAACGAGATCGAGACCAGCGACGCGCACATCGTCAACGCCGTCGATTTTCTGCTGCAACACGCCTACGACTCGCGCGCCAGCGACATCCACATCGAGCCGAAGCGCGAGTCAGCCATGATTCGCTTCCGTATCGACGGCGTGCTGCACGAGATTCAGCGCGTGCCGAAGCTCGTCAATCTCGCCATCACCTCGCGCATCAAGACGATGTGCCGGATGGACATCGCCGAGCGCCGCCGCCCGCAGGATGGCCGCATCAAGACCGAGCGCGAGGGAAAAGAGGTCGAGCTACGCGTTTCAACATTGCCTACCGCGTTCGGCGAGAAGCTAGTGATGCGCATCTTCGATCCCGACGTCCTGCTGCGCGACCTTTCCGGCCTCGGTTTTTATGAAGACGAGCTGAAGATGTTCGCGGAGTGGATCAAGCGTCCGCACGGCATCATCCTCGTCACTGGTCCGACCGGTTCGGGCAAGACGGTCACGCTCTACTCGGCGCTCAAGTCGCTGGCATCGCCGGAGATCAACATCACGACGATCGAAGACCCGATCGAGATGGTGTGGGACGAGTTCAATCAGACGTCGGTGCAGACGAAGATCGGCATCACGTTCCCGTCTGCGCTTCGAACGATCCTCCGCCAGGATCCGGACATCATCATGGTTGGCGAGATCCGCGATGAAGAGACTGCACAAAATGCGGTTCAGGCGGCCTTGACCGGCCACCTGGTCTTCTCGTCGCTGCACACGAACGATTCGGCGACGTCGGTGACGCGCCTGATCGACCTCGGCATCCAGCCATTCCTCATCTCATCGACGCTTGTCGGCGCGATGGCGCAACGCTTGATGCGCCGCATCTGCGAAGACTGCAAGCGCAACCGGCCGCTTAGCGTCGAAGAAGCAGGCATGCTCAACCTGCAGGCGCCGGCCGGCAAACGGATCATCGTCAAAGAGGGCGCCGGCTGTATCCGCTGCCGCAACACCGGCTACTTCGGCCGCACCGGAATCTTCGAGATCCTCCCGATCGACAACGCCATCCGCGACCTCATCGACCGCTCGGAAGACTTCCTCAAGATCAAAGACATGGCGGTCAAACGCGGCATGCGCACGCTGCGGCAAAGCGCGCTACGCAAACTGGCCGAAGGCGTGACGAGCTTCGAGGAAGTGGTGCGGGTGACGGGGATCTAAGCGCGCGGGAAAGGAGTCAGGTCGAAACCGAAAGTGACGACGCCTCGACCCGATGACCACGAGGAACACCAGGCTCAGCCCGAAGACTCCTCGCAGCTTGGTGGCGACAGAAATCCGCATCAATGGTTGTCTCAATACTTCCGTTGGCGCGCATAGTAATGCCTCGCCGTGCTCTTCGGCGCCCGACTTCCCTGTTTGCGCTATCCTTTTCTGTAACTTGGGAGAATCCAGACAATGACCGTCCAGGCTGCGCCAAATTCGCTCGAGCGCGAGCTCGAGTACCGCAAGAAACTGACGGGAATCACCAATCAGATCAACGCTGCGGAGTCGATTCCGCACATTCTGATGACGCTCAAGGACAAGATCCTCGAGCTCCTCGACGCCGAACGGCTCACGATCTACGCGATGGACACCAAGAACCAGGAGCTCTACTCGCTCACGAAGGTTGGCGACGTCCCCAAAGAGATCCGCGTCCCGAAGTCGTTTTCGTCGATCGCCGGGTTCACGGCACTGGCGCGGAAAACGATCAACATCAAAGACTCGTACGACGCCGCCGAGCTGGCCAAGTTCCACGCGAACCTTCGCTTCGATCAGCGCTGGGACAAACAGACCGGCTTCCGCACCAAGGCCGTGCTGGCTGTTCCCATCCTCTTCGAAAAGTATCTTCTCGGCGTCGTTCAGCTCATCAACAAGCGCCACGGCGTCGCCTTCACGCCGCAGGATGAAGATGCCGCCGAGGAGATCGGCCGGATTCTCGGCATCGCCTTCTACAACCAGCATCGCGCGGCGCGGCAAACCAAGCCCTCGAGGCTCGGCGCGCTCGTCGACAAAGGCATCGTCTCGGAGAAGGACATCGAAGCCGCCGTTTCGAGCGCGCGCGTGAACAACTCGACGATCGAGAAGGTGCTCATCGAGGACTACAACATCCCGAAAGAGGAGATCGGAAAGTCGCTGGCTGCGTTCTACAGCACGAGCTTCTTCAGCTACGACGGTGCGCAGACGATTCCTCAGGAGTATCGCGACCGCATGCCGGCCGACATGTGGAAAAAGTACGGCTGCGCGCCGATCGAGCGGCGTCCGGGCGTGCTCATCATCGCTGTCGACGATCCGCACGACCTCACGCGGCTCGACGGCATCCGGGCCATGAACCTCGCGCCGCGCTACGACTTCTGGGTCGGCATGAAGCACGAGATCCTCGCGTACATCGGTGCGTCGTACGGCGAGAGCGAGGACACCGCCTCGGACAGCGCCGATCTGAACAAGATTCTCGACTCACTCGGCGAAGGGGAAGGGAGCGCCGAGGATGAGGAGAAGGACAAAGATGAGATCGACGAGACCGACTCGGGGATCGTCAAACTCGCCAACAAGATGATCCTCGAAGCAGCCGCGCGCGGCGCCTCGGATATTCATGTCGAGCCCAATGGTTCGAAGAATCCATGCCTCATCCGCATCCGCGTGGACGGTGATTGCTCGAAGTTCATGGAGATCCCCGGGCTGCACAGGAACGCGCTCGTGCAGCGGCTGAAGATCATGGCCAAGCTCGATATCTCCGAGCGCCGCAAGCCGCAGGACGGCAAGATCCGCTTCAAGTCATCGAAGGGCGTGATCGAACTGCGCGTTGCCACGATCCCCACGACCAACGGCAACGAAGACGTCGTCATGCGCATCCTGGCCGCTTCCAAGCCGCTGCCACTGGAGAAGATGGGTTTCAGCGATCACAATCTCAAGAACTTCAAAGAGATTCTGGCCAAGCCGTACGGCATTTGTCTCGTCGTTGGTCCGACCGGCTCCGGCAAAACGACCACGCTGCACTCGGCGCTCGGATCGATCAACACCGAGGATATGAAAATCTGGACGGCGGAAGACCCGGTCGAGATCACGCAGAAGGGATTGCGTCAGGTGCAGGTGCAGCCGAAGATCGACTTCACCTTCGCTGCGGCCATGCGCTCCTTTCTGCGCGCCGATCCCGACGTGATCATGGTCGGCGAAATGCGCGACCACGAAACGGCAGCCATCGGCATCGAAGCGTCACTCACCGGCCACCTCGTCTTCTCCACGCTGCACACCAACTCCGCGCCGGAAACGATCTCACGCCTGCTGGACATGAACATCGATCCCTTCAACTTCGCCGACGCACTCCTCGGAATCATGGCCCAGCGCCTCATCCGCACGCTCTGCCCGAAGTGCAAAGCGCCGCACCACCCCTCGGAAGAAGAATTCGACGAGCTGATGGAGATCTACGGCCGCGACTACTTCCCGCAGATGGGGATCAAGTACTCACCCGACTTCATGCTCTACGAGCCGAAAGGCTGCTCGAACTGCAACAACACCGGCTACAAGGGCCGCATGGGCGTACACGAACTGCTCACTGGCACCGATGAGGTGAAGCGCGCCGTGCAACGCCGCGCCCCGATCGACGAGCTCCGCGGTCTTGCCATGCAGCAAGGCATGCGCACGCTGTTGCAGGACGCGCTCGAAAAAGCGATGCGCGGCTTCACGGATGTGAAGCAAGCAAGGTCGATCGCCGTGAAGTAGTCGCACGGCCCGGGCGCCGAGACGGCGCCCAGCCAGCCGGCGGGACGCCAGCGCTCCACTGCGTCTCGCCGCCCCCGCGCTGCGATAGAATCAACACGTTCCCTGCGCGGGTGGATGTGCGATGCGCGGAGCGGAGAACGACGACGAATCCATGACCACTACCTACGACAGTTCTGCCATCGAAGTCCTGACCGGACTCGAGCCGGTGCGCAAGCGGCCCGGCATGTACACCACCACCGAGCGGCCCAACCATCTGGCGCAGGAGGTCATCGACAACTCTGCCGACGAAGCCATCGCCGGACACTGCGACGAGATCGTCGTCACGCTGCATGAGGACAACTCGGTCACCGTCGCTGACAACGGCCGCGGCATGCCGGTCGATCGTCACGCCAAAGAGGGCGTGACCGGCGTCGAAGTCATCCTCACGCGCCTCCACGCGGGCGCAAAGTTCTCCGACAAGAGCTACCGCTTCTCCGGCGGCCTCCACGGCGTCGGCGTCTCTGTCGTCAATGCGCTCTCGAAGAAGCTCGAGGTGTGGGTCCGTCGCGACGGCAACGAATACCTGATGGTCTTCGGCGACGGCAAGAAGAAGCAGGAGCTGAAGATCGTCGGACAGGTTGGCAAACGCAACACCGGCACGACGATCCGCTTCTGGCCCGACGAGAAATTCTTCGACACGCCGAAGATCAATGTGCCGCGCCTCAAGCACGTCATGCGCGCCAAGGCCGTCCTCGCTCCCGGTCTGCGCCTTCGCTTCATCAACGAGAACGATGCGACCGACAACGAGGAGTGGTACTACGAGAACGGCCTACCGGCCTATCTGATGTCGGAGCTGGCCGGCCTCACCACGATTCCGGAGATGCCGTACGTCGGCACCTTCAAGGGATCGAACGAGGAGGTCGACTGGGCTGTGGTCTGGTTGCCGGAAGCGGACAGCAGCGATCTCGTCACAGAGTCGTACGTGAATCTCATTCCGACCGCGCAGGGCGGCACGCACGTCAACGGCTTCCGCACCGGACTGACCGAGGCAATTCGCGAGTTCTGCGAGCTGCGCAACTTGCTTCCGCGCGGCGTGAAGCTCGCGCCGGAAGATGTCTGGTCGCACTGCAGCTACATCCTTTCGTTGCGGATGACGGAGCCGCAGTTCACCGGTCAGACGAAGGATCGATTGTCATCGCGCGAAGCGTCGGCGTTCGTCTCCGGCGTCGCGCAGGATTCCTTCTCGATCTGGCTCAACAACAATGTCGCCGACGCCGAGCGCATCGCCCAGGTGGCCATCGCCTCGGCCATGACGCGCCTGCGCCAGGGGAAGAAAGTCGAGCGTAAGAAACTCACGAGCGGTCCTGCGCTTCCCGGCAAACTCGCCGATTGCACATCGACCGATCTCAATCTCACCGAGCTTTTCCTCGTCGAAGGCGATTCCGCCGGCGGCTCCGCCAAGCAGGCCCGCGACCGCGAGTACCAAGCCATCATGCCGTTGCGCGGCAAGATCCTGAACACGTGGGAAGTCGATCCGAACGAGGTCCTCTCCTCGCAGGAAGTTCACGACATCGCCGTCGCCCTCGGCGTCGATCCTGGTACCGACGACGTGAAAGGCCTGCGCTACGGGAAAGTCTGCATCCTCGCCGACGCTGACTCCGACGGCGCCCACATCGCGACGCTCCTGACCGCGCTTTTCGTCCGCCACTTCCGCAAGCTCGTCACCGACGGCCGCATCCACGTAGCCATGCCGCCGCTGTACCGCATCGACGTCGGCAAGAACGTGTTCTACGCGCTCGACGACCACGAGCGCGACGGCATCCTGCAGCGCATCGAGGCCGAAGGGATCCGCGGCAAGGTCAACATCCAGCGTTTCAAAGGCCTCGGCGAGATGAACCCGCTCCAACTCCGCGAGACGACGATGAACCGCGACACGCGCCGCCTCGTCCAACTCGTCCTCGTGGCCGAGGATGGCGCGGATGCGACGATCGACATGCTGCTGGCGAAAAACCGTGCCGGCGATCGCAAGCAGTGGCTGACCGAAGAAGGGGACAAGGCGGAGATATTGGAGTGAGGATCGATCCGCAGATGACGCAGATGGACGCAGATTTGAGAGCCCCGCTTCATCTGCGTTCAATCTGCGTCATCTGCGGATGAAGATTCTTCTATGACAATCGCCTCAATCGAAACCATCCGCAAGCACTTCCCCGCGCTCGATCGCATCCACAACGGCAACCCCGTCGCCTACTTCGATGCGCCCGGCGGAACGCAGGTGCCGCGCGTCGTTGCCGAGGCGATGACGGACTATCTCTTTCATCACAACGCCAACACGCACTGGTTCTATCCGACCAGCGAAGAGACGGACGCGATCATCGAGCGTTCGCGCGAGGCGGTCGCGGAGTTGCTGAATGCTGATCGCGCCGAGATCGTCTTCGGCGCGAACATGACCACACTCACGTTTCACCTCGCGCGGGCACTCGGGCGAACGTGGCAGGCGGGCGATGAGGTCATTGTCACTGAGCTCGATCACCACGCCAACGTCGCGCCGTGGCGAGCGTTGGAGGTCGATCGCGGAATCGTCGTGCGCACGGCGAGCATGATTCCGGAGACAGCACAAATCGATTACGAGCACATGGCATCGCTCGTCTCGCCGAGAACGAAACTGATCGCGGTCGGTGCGGCGTCGAACGCAGTCGGTACGATCAACGACCTCGCGCGCGTGCGCGCAATCGCGGCCGAGGCGGGGGCGCTGTTCTTCGTCGACGCGGTGCACCTCGTGCCGCACGAGCTGATCGACGTGCGCACCATCGGCTGCGATTTTCTGGCTTGCTCGTCGTACAAGTTCTACGGCCCGCACGCCGGTGTTCTCTTCGCGCGCCGCGAGTTGCTCGACGTGCTGCCGTTTCCGAAGCTGGCGCCGGCGCCGGACTGGTCGCCCGAGCGCGCGGAGACAGGAACGCAGAATCACGAAGCGATCGCAGGCATCGGCGCGACGATCGATTTTCTGGCCTCGCTCGGCCGCGAAGAAGGATCGCGGCGCGAGCGTCTCGCCCGCACGTTCGCTGTGTTGCATTCTCGCGGCGACGTGCAACTGCGCATGTTGTGGGGTGCTCTGACCGCGCTACCGATGGTGCACGTCTACGGCCCGTCGCCGGGACAGCCGCGCACGCCAACGGTGTCGTTCACGATCGAAGGGATCCATCCCGATGACATCGCGCGGCGCCTCGCCGCCAACGGTCTCTTCGCCAGCAACGGCGACTTTTACGCGCTCACCTGCATCGAGCGCCTCGGATGCCCAGAAGGCGTCGTTCGCATCGGTTGTGCGGCCTACACGACGGACGACGACGTGGCACGATTGATCGAAGCGGTGGAGACGATTTCGCGAGGATGACGATCGCCTGCATTACTCGGTTCACTCGGAGTCATCGAACATCGTTTGCCCGATCCGGCCGGCGCGGAAGTCTCGGAGCACGGTGTTGTACTTCGGATGCCACAACGTCCAGTGTTCCCGCGCGTACACCACATCCATCCCTGATGAAGGGTAGTAGAAGGCGCCTGCGGCTTGAAACGCGATGGCGACGGCGATAAGCGCGACGACCGCGAAACGGAGTGGCCGCTTCATCGAATCGACCAGTGGAGCGATCAACCAGATCATGGCCGGAAGCGAGCCGGAGAAATAGCGCGGACCGAAGCAGAACCCGCCGGCCCACTGCGTTCGACTGTAAACGATGAGCTCACAAATCAGCCCGGCCAGGAGAAGCACCGCCATCCGTTTCTGGGTGGCCTCGGGGAACCGCTTCGGAGAGGAGGCGAGGAGCAACAGGAGAAATGGGGAAAAGACGAAGAGGCCTTTGGTCGGACTGACCAGAAGGCCGGCCACGCCGTCAAGCATCGTATCGGTAGCGTAGTGGCCGGGATTCATGGATGCATACCCGCCGGTCACCGCGCCGTACACCACGATGTTGTAAGCGAGCCACGCCGCGGACGTCGTGGCGGCAGTGAGAAGAAACGGCTTCCACGTTTTGGCCTGCAGCACAAAGTACGCGCTCACCGCGATCGCTATCATCCCGTCGGCGGGGCGGTTGAAGGCCATCAGCGCGCAGCAGATGCCGGCCACGTTGCTCCACCGAGCCCGCTCCGCGGCGCGCGGCGCGGCGTAGAGCACGATCACAAGCAGCAGTTCTCCCGTTCCGTGTTGCCAAAGCGCCTGGCTGCCGGTGACCCATGTGTTCGTTCCGAACGCGTACGCGATGGTGAGGATCAGCGCGGTGCGAGGCGAGGCCATCCCAATCAAGACGAGGTACATGACTGCGGCCGACACCGCGGCGATGAGCGATGCGCTGAGCTTCTCCATCGCCCCACTGACCTTCTTGACTCGACGCGAGTCCCAGCCGGTTCCGGAGAGGTAGTACGCCGCCGGTGCGTACAGCGGGGTGACCAGGAGGGGAGTGACGATCGGATAGCGCGACACCTCGTGTCCTCGCGACGGCATCGTCCAGTACACCAGCCCGTAACCGGTATTCATCGCTTTGTCGAACAGCTCGAGATGGAGCGTACCGGTCCGCCAGATTGCCAACGGCAGATAGCGAGCGGGAAACGAATCGCCCTCTGCGATCGGGCGCAGATTCGCGTTGTAGACGACGAACGCGATGACGGCCAGAGCGATCGCAGCGAGTACGCGACGCCGGCCGAAGGCTCGTTCAGGTTGAAGGAGTGTCATCGCTCGAGTGTGGTCGGTTCCCGGGAATGAGTGTCCCATGGAATCGAAGCGGAAGGGGTGAGGTCGAAACCGAAACTGACGACGGCTTGCATCGAGCGGAATGTTTGCAGCGAAGTGTCGTCAGTTTCGGTTTCGACCTGACCCCTTCCGCGATCTGAGGAAACGCAGCGGGACCATCGGACGATGCATGGTGGCTCCTTATTGGTTAGACCGCTCCAGCCATCGGCGGGACGGTGGTGTCGATGAGAGAGAGCCACGAATGTAGGGTCGAAGAGATCGTGCGGATGTGGGCTGACGCACGTTTTGGGAACGATCAGTTGATACCTGAGATCGATCGACTTAGCATGGGGATCGTGACTGCCAACGCACAGAAGATCCTCGACGATGCGCTGACGCTTCCCGCGAACGATCGCGCGCAGTTGGCTGCGGAGCTACTGGCAAGCCTGGATACGGTGGAGGCCGGCGTTGAAGCTGCCTGGGCCGCTGAAATCGAGCGCCGTGCAGCGGACGCGCGCGAGAATCCCGGCGATGAGGAGGACTGGCGGTCCGCGCTCGCCGAGGTCCGGAGAGAAGTGCTGTCGCGTTGAAACTGGCCCGCGTCAAGGCCGCGCCGAGCGTCGTTTCGCCTGCGCAAGAGGCGGCAACGCTGTGGCACTCGGACGGAGCTCTCCGAAGACGATGACGTTGTGCGGATCCAGGATCGACGTCTTCGCGGTGATGGCGTGATCGGTGATGTGCATGCGGAAGAGCGACGTTTCGTTGGCGATCCACATGAAGTTGGGCTCGACGTCGAACGCCATCGCTAAGACAAGACCCGTATTGCCGAGGAGAACAATGAACCACAGAGCCACTGAGATCTCAGAATTGAAATGATGACTCTGCGATCTCAGTGTCTCCGTGGTGAAAGGTTTGGACGTGATCGTGCCGAACGTTTACACATTCAGGGATTTCGAAGGGAGCGACCCATCGTCCGATCCGTCAAGCGGTCGCCTGTTGACCGCGCGACGGCGACGGACTCAATAGTCCCCCAAATTCAACTTCCCTCCCACCCATACCCGCCCGAACTCTGCGGTTGTGGACGAGGCATCCTTCTTCTGCGCGCGCAGTGCAGCGGCGAGACCGAAGAGCGAGCGCGGGTTGTTCGGATTGCGTTTGAGGTCGGCGCGGAAGACTTTGGCTGCTTCGGCGGGCTGTTTGTTGCGCAGAAGCGTGGAGCCGAGGGTCTCGCGGGTTGGGTAGAACCAGTCGGTGGGCTCGTCGTAGTCGAGGGCGTCTTCTTTTTCTACCGCCGTGGTGTACTCGGCGATCGCTTGTTTGGTGTCGCCTTTGGCGGCGATGCGGCCGGACAGCACATGCGCGGCGACTTCAATGACGTTCTTTTGCGAGTTCTGGTAGAGGCCGGGATCGTCGGGAACGTTGGCGCGCGCGGCTTCGAATGCCATCTGCTCCGATTCCGCGCCGCTCACGTCGTCCAGCATCGCCAGCGCTGAGCCGCGCGCGAAATGTGAATACGCGGTCGACAATGGTCCGGCGTCGGCCGGTTTCTCTTTCAACACGTCGCGCCAGCGCCCGAAGCGCACCAGCACGAGCATATTGGTTGCCGCAAATCCCTCGGCGGGAGGCATGACCTTCGCCATCATCGTGGCGTTGGCGGAGAACTCGTCGGCCATCTTCTTCGCTTCGGTGAACCGTCCGATCATCGCGTACGAGGCCAGGCCGAATTGGAGATTGTGGTTGTAGTACATCATCGCGTAGATGTTGTCGCCGCCGTTCTTCTTGATGAATTCGCGGTCGGTCTCGGCGGCCTTTGTGTTCGCGTGCGCGGCGCCGGTGTAGTTGCCGGTGCGCTGGAAGATGTGCGCGGGCATGTGGACGAGATGGCCCGAGGCGGGAGCCATCGTTTGCAGACGCCGGGCGCTGGCGAGAGCGCGCTCGGGATGCGACGAGGCCTCGACGGCGTGGATGTAGTAGTGATTCGCCCCGAGGTGGTTCGGGTTGCGGCGGAGAACGGACTCGAGAGTTGTGACGATGTCGGTCGTGCCTTCGTTGGGTTTGCCGTCGTGCGACCAGAACTTCCACGGATGCAGGTCCATCATGCTCTCGGCGTAGAGCGTGGCGATGTCGAGATCGGCCGGATACTTCTTCGACAGCGTTCCCATGGAGGCGCTGTAGTCCGCGCTGAGTTTCTTGAGGTCGGCCTTCGGATTGTTGCTGTAGCGCTTCGCCAGCGCGTCGATGAGGTCGTGCTCCTTCGCGCTGGCGTGTGACGCATGTGCGAGTGCGGCCTGGACACCGTCGTAGGCCTGCTTCTCGCGATCGGGATCGACGTCGAGATTGATGTTCGGCCCGAGCGCCAGCGCGGCGCCCCAATAGCCCATCGCCAAGTCAGGATCGAGTTGCGTGGCGCGCTGGAACGAACGGACCGCGGATTCATGATTGAACCCGTACAGGTACTTCATCCCCTGATCGAAGTACTTCTGCGCCTCGGCGTTCTTCGTCGACACGGCCCAATGAAAGTGGCCGAGTCCGGGCTCGAGGGCCATCGGTTTGGCGTCATCGTGCGACGCCGCGTCGTGCTGTGCGAAAGCTGGTGCCGCGACGATCAGCGAGAGGAGAAGGATGCGGAACACGCGCATAGCGGCCTCCATAGGAATGATTGATACGGGGCAACCGGGGCACTGCGGATGGGGAAATGATAACGCAGACGCTTCGCTGCGAAGTGCTCCTCACGCTGCCGTTACCGCGTTCCCCTCGTACAAAATCTCGTAGCGCATTTCGGTCGCGCCGATGCGGATCTGATCGCCGTTCTTGAGTAGCGCGTGGAACGAGCGCGCGCCGTTGAGCCATGTGCCGTTGCGGCTCTTGAGGTCTTCGATTGCGTATCCGTCGGGGCCGCGGTAGATGCGAACGTGATGGCCGGAGACGCCGAGGTCGGCGAGGGAGATCTGGTTGTCGCGCTGACGCCCGATCAGATACTCCGACTCGGTCAGCGGAAACATCAGGCCCGCATCTTCGCCAGTCGTGATCGTGAGCTGGGCGATCGTCGGCTTGACCACGTCTTTGTACGAGAGCTTCGCGTCGGTCGAGACGAGGAGGTTCGTATCGTCCGCCACTTCGCGAACGGTCGAGTCTGCGCTGAACGTGGCCGGCTTCTGGCGCATCGTGTCTTCGAGCGGCGGCATGGCCGGCTTCGTACGGCTCGTGTCGTCCGGTGATGGCGTATGCGTGACCGGCTCGATCAGCTTGTTGCCGAAGAGTCCGTAGATCACGCGATAAACGTGAAGCGGCTCTTCGTCGGCAGCCAGCGCCAGCTCGCCGAGCTTGCGCCGGCCGGTGACGAGGAAAAGGATCTTCCACTCATCGAGCGACAGCGTGATCTTCTCGGCGTCGGGATTTGAAACGACTTTGAAGACCACGGTGTTGTCGGGAAGAAGACGTTCGCACTCTTCCCATTCTTCGATGCGCCGGGCCCCTTCCATGATGAGGTTCGACAGATCGATGGCGATCGTCACGGCGTACGGAGGGAGGACGGTGTCGTCGATGAAGGCGAACGTTCCGCCCGGCCAGACGAAGCTGTCGTAGATGATCTCGGAGACCTGCACCTTGAGGAAGTCGCGGAGCTGGTCGTCGGTCAGCAGCCCCTGCTGCACCGCAATCTGCCCGAACCTTCCACCCTCGGCGTGCATCAGCTTGTCGATGGCAGCGCGTTGCTCGGAGGAGATTTTCTTCTTGCGCAGGAGAACGGCGCCAAGCCGGAGCGCCTCCTGATTCGATCCCGCGTAGACGACGGACCCGATGTCGAAGAAGACCGTGGCCTCGCTGCCGCCGCTGGTGAGCGTGAGCGTGCCGCTCTTCCGCGCTGACGCCAGAAACGTCAACACGTCAGGCAAGCGAAAGGAGGTGAGATTCCCGCGAAGCGATGGATCAGTCATTCGGTGTCCGAGATTGTAGCAAGCACCTCCGCTACAATTTCGCGCTAATGCAATCCAACTCACGTCACGCCGTCGCCGCCGGGTTTCTGGGCTGGACGCTCGATGCCTTCGATTTCTTCATCGTCGTCTTCCTTCTCGACACGCTGGCGCTGCAGTTCGGCGTGCCGAAGTCGAGGATCATCCTCACGCTGACTGCGACTCTGGCCCTGCGTCCCGTGGGCGCGATCATCTTCGGCATGCTGGCCGATCGTTACGGGCGGCGGACTCCGCTGATGGCGAACGTCATCTACTTCTCGGTGATCGAGCTCCTCTCCGGCTTCTCGACGACGTTCACGCAGTTTCTCGTGCTGCGGGCGCTCTTCGGCATCGGGATGGGCGGGGAGTGGGGCGTCGGCGCGTCGCTGGCGCTGGAGAACGCGCCGCGGAAATGGCGGGGGGTCCTGTCAGGAATCCTGCAGAGCGGCTACTCGATCGGATATCTGCTCGCGGCAATTGCCACGCGGCTGATTCTGCCGCACTACGGCTGGCGCTGGATGTTCTGGCTCGGTGCGGTGCCGGCGCTCCTCGCGCTCTACATCCGGACGAAGGTCCCGGAGTCGGAGGCGTGGAAGGAGCATCGCGTCGGCAGCTTCGGGGAGATGCTGCGCGCGATCCAGGGACAGGGCCGCAGCTTTCTCTACCTCGTCCTGCTGATGACGTTCATGATGTTTCTCTCGCACGGTACGCAGGATCTCTATCCCGATTTTCTCAAGCACGCGCACGGCGTGCCGGCGACGACGGTGCCGTACGTGGCGATGCTTTACAACGCCGGGGCGGTCATCGGCGCGATCATCTTCGGCCAGCTCTCGCAGAAGATCGGCCGCCGGTACAGCATGATCGCGGCGCTGATCGTGTCGCTGCTCGTGATTCCGATGTGGGCGTTTGGCGGTTCGCTGGTGATCCTCGCGGTGGGAGCGTTCCTGATGCAGGTCGGCGTGCAGGGCGCATGGGGCATCATCCCGATTCACCTCAACGAGCTCGCACCTGATGCCGTTCGCGGCCTGATGCCCGGACTGGCGTACCAGTTCGGGATTCTCGTCGCCGCACCGACGAGCTCGATCGAAGACGCGCTACGCGTCCGGTTCGGTTACTCCTGGGCGCTGGCTGGATTCGAGATTTTCGTGATGGTGGCGCTGACAGTCATCCTCCTCTTCGGCCGCGAGAATCACGGAAGGTCGTTTCATTCGGGCGATCTGGTGATTGAGAAGGAGTGAGCGGTGACGGCGCGAGACCCGTCGGCTTGGTTCGAGTTCCCCGGTCGTTTTCTGTCGCCCGCTGAAGCGGGCTCGGGACTATGGGGCGTTCACGAAAACCCCCGGCTGAAGCCGGGGGCTACGATCTCAATCACCGGCTGCTTACTAGAACAGTCTGCAATTTACTAGAACATGGTGCAATGGATTACCGAAACATTAGGACGGTACCGTCGGGAACATCGAAGGATCGCCTATCAGAATCAGTCTGCTCGTCTGGACAAACCCAACGTTGTTACCGGGTCTAAGAACGTAGCCCCCGGCTTCAGCCGGGGGTTCGGGTGGGAGCGCCCCAATTGTTTGAGCCCGCTTCAGCGGGCGACAGATTGAGAACCGCGGCTCACCACGGGCTGCCTACCCCAACGCGTCATTTGCCCACTGCGCGTCCTCTTGCGAAGTGAAATGCCCATACGCCGCCGTTCGTGCTGCCGCCATAGAGCATGTTGCCGCCGGGCGCGACGATGAAGATGCTGTTGACTCCACGCCCGAGGCCGGTCCTCATTGAGAACCAGGTCTTGCCGCCATCGTTGCTCCGATCGATGATGGCGACGCCGTTGCTGTCGGCGCCGCTGCTGTAGATGCGGCCGGGAGCGGACGGGTCAAATGCGAGAGTGAGCGCCTGCCTCCCGGTGTCGACAACAAATGAGCTCCAATTGGCGCCGCCATCCGTCGATTCGAAGGCGGAGGAGCCCGACCAGGAGAGGAGATGACCGGAGTCGAACGGATCGACGATGACAGTCACGGGCGTCACATTGCCGGCCGGTCGGCCAGTCGCTGTCCAGTTGGTGCCGCCGTCGATGCTCTTGTAGATTCCGATTCCTCCGCCGGCATAGAGCGTGGAGGAGTTGTTGCGGTCGATCGTGATGAAAATCAGAGAACCGTTGGGGATGCCGGTGCTCGCTTTCACCCAGGATGCGCTGCCGATGTTCTTGTAGACCGCGTTTCCGACGATCGTGTAGATCGTTCCGCCAACCTGGGGATCGGCGGCGATCACTGCGGCGAAGCCGCCTGCGAGTCCCGTCGTGAAATCGGTCCAGGTTGTGCCACCGTCGGTGCTTCGGCGGACGACGCCGGATGGGGTGGCATAGACGATCTGCGAATTCTGCGAGTCGACTGCAATTGACGCGGTCTGGCTCGTCAGCAGGTTCGTCCAGCTCACTCCCCGGTCCACACTCTTGAAAATACCGGCGGAACCTCCTGCATAGACCACCGACGCGTTTTGCGGGTCAACCGCGATCGCAAGCGTATAGAACGCGGTCAAGCCGGACGTGGCCGCAAAATTAGCTCCGCTGTTCGAGCTCTTGAAGGTGACAGAGTTCGCACTGGCGAGGATATTTGCGGGATTTGCAGGATCGATGGCGGTAGGATTTACGGTGCTGCCGTTGAATCCAGCAGAAGTCCAGCTCGTTCCGCCGTCGATCGACTTGAAAAGGCCACCGGCGACTCCTACGACGATCGTGGCTGGTGTTCCTGCACTGATCGAGAGCGAATAGCAATAGGGCGACGCGGGAAGCCCGTTCGAGAGCGCTGTCCACGATCCGCCGCCGTCCGTCGATTTGAACAACCCAGGCGCTGTCCCGGCATAAAGCGTGGAGCCATTCGACGGATCGATGACCATTGAATAGACGAATGCTTGGGGCAGGCCCAGGTTTGCCGGCGTCCAATGCGCTCCGCCATCGACCGATTTATAAACGCCGGCATTGGTCTGGTATGCCGCGTAAACCGTGTCAGGCGATTGCGGATCGACGGCCAGAACAGAGACCGCCTGCGGGAAAGGAGGAAGACCGCTGCCCACGGTCCCGAAAGTCACGCCGCCGTCCGAGGAGCGGAAGGGTCCGCCCGTTGAGTCGCTGTAGACGATGTTGGCGTTCGTGCGGCTTACGGCCACGGCGTAGGAGGCGAACGGATGAACCACGGACCAGGTCAGGCCGCGGTCCGAGCTCTTGTAAAGCCCAGACGTCGTGGCAGCGAAGACCTTCTGGGGATCGCTGGCCGCGACCGCGACGTCGCCGATCTGCGTTCCCAGAAGCTCGGAGGCGGCCGTCCAATGCTGGCCGCCGTCGGCGCTCCGGAAAATGCCGTTAGGGGTTCCCGCATAGGCAATGGACGAGCTGCCAGGATCGAACGCAAGCCGAGTGACGGGGCCGCCATCCGGCCCCTGGATGCTCCAGCGATTGTCAGCGGCAAAGGTCGGAAGAGCGAAGAGAACGAACAGCGTGGCGATGAGGGCTTTGGGGACGGACATGCCCGCATCTTACGGCCTGTCACCGCGTCTTTTTGGAAATATCCGATCCAGATCCTACGGCCCACTTACGTAAGTCACACGAGCTCGATTCAGTGGAGCGTGAGCGTCTGCACGTCGGTGGTCTCGACGTTCTCCCCCAGGCCTGAACCGTTGCCCGACGTCTCGAGACGCACAACCATGAGACGGTTGGCGGTGTGCGCGAAGGTGTAGCTCGTTCGTCGGGCATACGTGCCATGAAAGAACATGAATCCGGCGGTGCCCTTCTGGGTACGTTCGGCCGCGAGTGGGAGAGAATCGTCGCCGATCCACAGCGACAACTCATCATCGGTCTTCACGGTTCCGATATCGATCGTGCCGCTTTGCTTGGGACGCGGCTGCAATTTGAGGAGGAGGTGGCGGGCCGGTTTCCCCTGGAAAGGGACGCGCTCCTCTCGCGTCACGACCGCATGGTCGAGCATCGCCAGAAATGAGTCGCGGAAGTCGAGCGCGTCGGCGATGGCCATGGTCCCGATCGAGCCGATGAGGTTCTGGGCGGATGCGTCGCCGCGATTGCGCGCGCGAGAGACCTCATCGAGCAACGTCTGCGGAACGGTGATCGAGATGCCGGCCGCGTCGTGAGCGACCTCGACCGAAAGGTTTCGTTGCGTCTTGTCGTTGCCGAAACGTCCCGATGCCGTGGAAAACGACTTGGATTGGAAGGTAGCTCGAAGCGGCGGCTTCGCAGAAAGATGGCTGACGGCAGCCCTTACATCACCAAGCGTATCCGCGCCGGCGCGCAGCGCCGCGAGTGTGCACATCATCCCGATCAGTCGTTTCATATAATCAGAGACAAGAGATCAGAGATCAGGGCCAGGAGCTGCTTGCTTCTGGTCCTCTGATCTCCGATCTCTGATTGTTTCATGTCTCTCTCCTCGTATGGAGACGCGCCGCGAACGGGAAAGTTACCGATCGCCGCAGCCCGTATCTCCGACCCCCCACCCCCGACACCCCACTCCCTCTGCAAGCAAAGCACTTTGCGGTACCATGCCAGGGTGTCCGAGGCTCCTCTTCCGATGCGCGAGCACGCGCTCGACAACATCCGCTTCATTCGCAGCGCGATGGAGAGGGCGGGCTCATTCACCTCCATCCCAGGATGGGGTGGCGTGGGTGTCGGCGTTACCGCGATCATCACCTCGGCAATCGCACAGCAGTTCCTTGGACGCTCGCTGCGCTTGTGGCTCGCTACCTGGCTGGCCGAGGCGGCGGTGGCGGCGACCATCGGCTTCGGAACGATGGCGCTGAAGGCGCGGCGATCCGAGGAGCGATTCATGTCGGGCGCGTCGCGGCGTTTCTTCATCAGCTACTTCGCGCCGCTCGTTGCGGGAGCCGTGATTACGCTCGCACTCGTGCGCGCCGAGGCCTACTCCGCGATTCCGGCGACGTGGCTGCTGCTGTACGGCACGGCCTTCGTCAGCAGCGGCGCGTTCTCCATCCGCGTGATCCCGATGATGGGTGTCGGCTTCATGCTCTTCGGTGTCATCGCCGCGTTCGTTCCCCTCGGCGCATCGAACATCATCCTGGGCGCCGCGTTCGGCGGCCTGCACATCCTCTTCGGACTCATCATCGCAAGGAGCTACGGTGGCTAAATCAGCAGCAGCAAAGAAGAGCGTGGAAAGACCCGAGAGCCGCGTCGTCGAGACGCACATCCCGGACTTCGACCGCATCATTCACGAGAAGACACGCCTGGCCATGGTCAGCGCATTGGCGGTCAATCCGACGCTCACGTTCGTCGAACTGAGGGCGATTCTGGAAACGAGCGACGGCAACGTCAGCGTCCACGCCCGCAAGCTCGAGGATGCGAGCTACATCTCGTGCAAGAAGTCGTTCGCCGGACGTGTCCCCCGAACCGAGTACGCGCTCACCGCCGCGGGCCGCCGAGCGCTGGAACGCTATCTCAATCACATGGAAGCGTTGATCAAGACGGTGAAGCAGTAGCCCGACCGATCCGAACGATGCGAACGACTGAACACAATCCACCAATCGGGCAGAAAACCCGCTGACGAGTCAACCTATCACTGCTCGTGGCTTCTGAAGTCGCACGGTTCTATTGCCAATGACACTGAGCCGCGCTGATTATGATCGTAGTTGCGTGGGCGGGAACTCCGTACCATATATTCCCGGTGCCATCGGTCACCCAAGCTGGTCCTGTCGCCGTCTGCCAGGATGTTCCAATTGAAGTCCAGGCCGGAGCATGTGGAACGCCGCTCACAGCGGTAGCCACGGTTACTACGCATCGCGCATGCCCGCCGTTGCCCGTCGAGGGATTATCGAGCCAAGTGCCAGGCATTAAATTACAGTCATATGTCGTCGTCGTAACGGCCGGCTGGTTGATCAGAATGCCTTTGATGTTAACACCGGTATATCGACCTTTGGGCGCCACGGGCGGCCCCACCGCCGCGTAGGCCTTGATGACCGAGCCGTTGGGCACGCCCAAGCCGCACCAGAACACGGCGCTGTTATACTGCGCGTCCGCTGTCGCCTTCGTTCGGCAGTTATATGCAGCCGCAACCAAGCATGCAGAGCTAAAGTTGGTGGCATACTGTAAATCGTCGCAACTTCCAACGGTTCCCATGTCGTAGACAAGTGATCCGGACATGCTGACGGCGCCAGCGTCGCCAATGCTCGCGATTGTCGCCTTGCAAAAAAACGATTTCGCCGCGACAGCTTCTGTCGCCCAACCGACACAAACGGTCAGAATCGCGGCGACAAATACCGCCTTCAGAGTTCGTGTAGCATCATTAAGCTCAACTCGCATATTCGTGTCTCCCGGTGTTTACCCTCGTAGGTCGAAGCCGGGCGTTGCTTGAATAGCACGCCGCGGCGTTGCCGATCACGTCGCCGCCACCTTCGGAATCTTGAGAATAATGCTATACTAGGTGACATAAATAGGCAAGACGCGCGTAATCTAAGCACGCCGTCAACCGAACGTCCACGCATCCTGAATGCCCAGCCCCTTGATAGGCGCGGGCTTGTGGTTATTAAGTATCGGGGCCAGGAGCAGTAGTGCCACACCTTCGTATTTTCGTCGCTCCGGATCATTCTCTCGCAAGTTTCAGTCTCCGAATGACTTACAGTCTCGGACACAATTCACGGCAAGTCCCTGCGATTCGTCGCCCGAGCGGAGAAGCGACGCGTTTGCAATAACTTAGGTCTGAATTCGAGACTGATCGCACGACGACGTCTTCTGTGGGTGGTCTGACGTAAGTCAAAGAAACTGCGCGAGTTATGCCTGCGGTCGAGGGGGCTTTCGAAAACCGACGGTGTGACCCCAGGGCCGATAATCCGTCTACGCGACTCTCCTCGGATTGATCCAGCTGGCCGGTGCAGCGCTGCTGCTCTTCCGCAAGACGGCGTTGTTGGGAGCGGCCCTGGTGATGCCCGTGATCACGAACATCCTCATGATCAACGTGTTCTACTTCATCGCCTGGGGTGCAACCTGCACGTCGGCGTTCATCTTCGCCGCCATGGTGGCCATCCTCTGGCGCGACCGGCACGCGCTCCTCGGCGTCTTCTGGACTGGTCAGGCCAGCGAGCCGGCCGAACTGCGAAGGCGCCACCGAATGATCGCCGCAGCGGTTGTTCTGTCAGTAATTGTCTTGATGGCGGCCGGCTTATGGCTCTCCACCGCCCATACCAGCGCCTTGCCAAGGTGAATCGGAACGGCTCCGTCGCAGTAGGTCGGCGACATCGCGCGCGGCACGAGCGTTCGATATCCGCACGCCCCGTCTCGTTTCAGGGATGGCCATGGCCGTGATTTGAAGCTAAGTCATTGAATTCAATAGAACGTCCATCTGGTACCCGCCTTGGAGTGTGTCCAGTGCATGAACATACTGCACGCAATTACGCTCGCCGCTCTCCTCCACCACGCACCGATGACCGCTCCGGTCTGCCACAAGGGAACCGTGTCGTACAAGTTTGTCGGAACGCCCGGCGCGACGTTCGTTTACGCAGGCGATCGTTACTCGATCCCCGCGAACGGCTCGATCGAGTTGCTCACCAGCGACACGGTTTATCTCGCCGCCAACGGCCGCTCGCTCCCGCTCGACGTATGGCCGATCGATGCGTTCGGAACTCGGACGGTTCCGGTCCAGGCTGATACTTCGACGGAACAGGTTGCCCCCGTCAATCCGCTCAACCTGGTCGCTGAAAAATGAACAACAGAGACGCACGCCCACTACCCATCTCTCACGCGAAGGCGCGAAGCCGCGAAGGAGTGCATCGCAACCTCAACCCCTTCGTGTCTTCGCGTCTTCGCGTGAGAAAGTCTTTCCGCTAAACGAACTTCTCCCAAAACAGCGTCTGGACATCAGTGCATCTGCCGCGTTTTCAGTCATTTCGCACGAGGCTTGGACGAGAGTCGCCCTACGTTGTGCCTGTCGCGCGATCGAACCGACGATTTGCGATATCGGAACCGCGCATTGCGGCATCGAAACCATTGCTTCCGATATCGGAACCGCGCATTGCGGCATCGAAACCGTTGCTTCCGATGTCGGAACCGCGCATTGCGACATCGAAACCGTTGCTTTCGATGTCGGAACCGTTGCTTTCGACATCGAAACCGTTGCTTTCGACATCGAAACCGTTGCTTGCGATGTCGAAACCATTGCTTTCGACATCGAAACCATTGCTTTCGACATCGAAACCGTTGCTTCCGGCATCGAAACCAATCATTGCGGCATCGAAACCAATCATTGCGGCATCGGAACAAATCATTCCGACTTATTACCGCCCTCTCCCGTCTTCCAGCCACTGATGCCGGCTTATTCGCCCTTTCCGTCTTTTGGTGCCTTTCCTCTCGGTTGAGTAACCTTTTTCCGGGTGGCGCGTCTCAATTTATGTCTGAACCGTTTCAGACCGCGCCGCCGGCGTTTTCGCCGGCGACGTGATTGGCAGGCCCGTGGCGGCCACACGATGGATGACGACACGCGTTGTGAGCGCGTGCCTTAACCGGAGATTCAGATGTCAGCTTCCAACCCTCCAATTGTCACCCCCAGTCCAGCAGTAACCGCGGCGACGACCGCGGATGCGATTGCCGAGCAGTTTCGGGCCGTCTTTGTGACGCTCCTTGCGATCGTGCCTGATCTTCAGAAGTTCGATTCCAAGAAGATCAAGCGCATTGCGGCGAGCGCCAAGTTCGGAAACGACGCGATCGTCCCCGTCATCAACCTGGTTGCCAGCGTTCCTCGGGTGAGGGAGCTCAACCTGTTCGACGTCGATGCCGGGCATTTTGCGCGTCAGTTTCAGGATCAGGTCGTCCCGCTTGCGAAGCAGTTGATCGAGTTCGCCAACGATGTCGTGTTCACCGGCCAGAACCTGCTTTCCGCCTCTTCCGTACAGGGGCTTCAGGTTTACCGGTTGGCGCAGCACGTCGTCAAGCAGCCGGACGGCGCTGAGTTGCAGCCGTTTGTCGACACCATGTCGCACATCGTCAAGAAGACGATGAACC
>OLLN01000326.1_pt1 | contig 64668 bp, 56 predicted proteins | sample 1604281 | NCBI WGS metagenome assembly OLLN01 (sample SAMEA104055716, study PRJEB20765) | soil metagenome | biome: Arctic tundra; feature: Polygonal ground; material: soil | place: USA | collected 2011-09 | depth 0-0.5 m | reverse complement strand
TCCCCCGCCGACGGAGCGGGCCTCGATCTTCGGCAGGGGATTCCTCGCCCACCCGCCGCCCCGCCCTCTCGGAATGACAGCTGGGGTCATTCGCTCCTCATCGGCACGCATGCCGTTCCCCTCGTTCAGGATGACACCAAGCTCGACTGGACTATCACTCGGAATGACATCAATGGTTCTGCGCACGAGTTGCGGAAGCGGCGAGATAGTCTCCGGATGGAATCTCGCGCAGTCCCAGCACAGGACGGTTCAGTACGTATGCCCACGCCTGGACGCCCTGACCCGATGGTAATTCCGCTCGCACAAGCTCGCGACGGTATTCGTGAGGCTCTGGGTCGGTCTGCCGGCAGGCCTCGTATTCGTCGAGTTGCTCAATAACGTTCTGCCATTGATCGGGATCAATTTCATAAAGCTCGCCTTTGACATACTTGTCACTCGGCGAGAGAGTCATCGCCGGGTACGCTCCCAAGTCGTACAGGCGGCCGGCGACGCGCGCTTTCCCAACGAAACGTGCTGTGCGCGCTAGAAGCCGAGACATTTCGTGTGCGGGATCGCGTCTTAGCGTGCCGTAGACGAATAGCTGCGTCGGTTGTTGAGTGCTCACGGTCTACTACCTATCGACTTTCTCCACCAACCCACCCTCCGCCGCCCCGGCGAGGAACTGATCGACGGCGTCTTGCGGGATCGGGCCGTAGATCGCGGTTAGCGCGTCGCGGATCTCGCTCGTCGTTCGTGAGCCGTTGACGAGGTTCAGCGCTTCGTAGGTGTAGTCGCCGCCTTCGCCGCGGAGGCTTTCGAAGTTGAGGAGGGCGATCTTGGCGACGCGGTCGTGGCCGAGGTGGGCTTCGAGGTAGTCGTAGCCGAAGGCGTCGAGGTTGCCGCGGATGTTCGGATTGCGGCTGTAGATCGGGCCGGTTGGCGTTGGGGCGGGCGCGGCGGGGAGGAGGGTGCGAAGGGTCTTGAGAAACTCCGCCGCTTCGGATCGTGCAGCGGGTGGAGGCGCGAAGAAGCGTCCCATCGAATCGAGCATCTGTGCTTCGTACCCGAGTTAGAATCGGAGCCGATTCGATGCTTCGGCGGCTGGCAGATCGCGGGCCTGCGCGCGCGCTTCCGCGGCCCTGTGCAAGGCCGCTTCTTCGATCATGCTCACGATCGCCGGCGCGTCATCGGCAGTCGCGTTCGCGAGGGCCAGCCCGCTTGCGGCGGCGATGAAGCCGGCGCGCTTCAGTTTGGTCGGATCGATCTTCGACGGCGTGTCGGCGTTCGTGTGGATGAAGCGGTCGGGCCAGTCGTTGAGATAGATGGCGGGGATGCCCCACGAGCTGGAGCTGTAGACCTCGTGATCGCTGCCGAGGGTGAGGGGGACGAAGGCGGCGCGAAGGGCGTCGCGTCCGCCTTCGGGTGCGACGAGCGGCCACTGCGCGCTGCCGGTCATCGCGTATTGCGACGATTGGTTGTCGGCGAATGCTCCGATCGCCGCGGCGAGATCGTAGGCGAATGACGGCAGACTGGCCGGGCCGCGCGTGACGTGAAAGATCGTCTTCGTCTCCGGACCACCGCCGACCATATCGAGATGGATGGCGGCCTTGATGCGTGCGGCCAGCTCCGGCTTTCCATTGAGCAGCGCCATCGTCCCCTCGACTTCGGGAGGCCAGACGAAGCGGATCGTGCGGCGCGGCGGCGGGATGCGCTTCTCATCGATCAGCTTATGAAGTGTGCGCGCCACTTCCAGGATCGTGGCGCAGCCGCTGGCGTTGTCGTTGGCGCCGGGGCGCGGATGATCGAGATGGCAACTGTAGACGATCTCCTCGCCGCGCAGTTGCGGATCGGATCCGGGAATCGTGGCTGTGGCGACGTCGTAAGAGCCGGGATGCTGTCCCGCCTTCACGACGGCATGGAGGCGAATGCGTTCGCCCTTTGCCAAAAGTGCCTGAAGCGCGCGCGCGTCGCCCAGCGAGATCATGAACGCGAAGGTAGGCGTTCCAGAGAACGTGTCGAGATGGCCCCAGCGGACGAGCGTCTCGTCCTGCTTCCACCAGGCCGTGCGCTGATTGGCGGCGTAGCTGACGATGCCGGCGGCGCCGAACTTCGCGACCGCGATCCGCTGCACGGCGTTGGCCTGCGACGCGGCCAGGACGATCTTTCCCTTCACGTCTTTGCCTGCGTAATCGCTCTCGCTCGATCCGCTTCCTACATCGATGAGATCCGTCGTCACGTCCGCGCTGGCGCTGTCTTCGGCGAGCGTGATCGGTGCCGCGTCCCAGCTCGCCATCCGCGTCGCTGGATTCCCGCTGTTGTCCAGTTCCCACAGTTCCGCAAAGTCGGCCTCCCACGCGGGACGCGAGCGCTGCGTGCCGTAGAAGATCTTGTCGTCGGCCGGGAATTGCTCGATGTGGGCATCGTCGAAACCGTACTTTGTCAGCTCGGCGATGACCTGCTCCGCTGCTTTGCGAAAGTCGCGCGAGCCGCGCATGCGATGCAGGCGCGAGAAGCCCTCGAGATTTCGTTTCGCGGATTCGCCGGAGAGCTCGCTGGCAAGGGCTGTCACCTGCAAGTCAGGGATCAGCGGTATCGCGCCGGCGATCAGTGAGGAAGAGATTGCGAGGGCGATTATGGTGATCGTGATGGTGATGCGCATGGGGGGAGTTTAGATCGGTCACGCGAAGACGCGAAGACGCGAAGAGGTTTTTAGTCTCCTTCGCGTCTTCGCGCCTTCGCGTGACCCGCCCGCATCCTGATCTTCTCGTAAAACCCGCGCGCCGCTTTGCTGCACCGCACCTCGGACACCCTTACCGATCGCTTGAGCGAAAGGCCTTCCATGCTCTGGCAGCGGCTCAATGCCACGTAGACCTGACCGTCGGCGAACGCCCCTCGGGCCAGATCGACCATGACCCGTTCGAGCGTCAGTCCCTGCGCTTTGTGGATCGTCACCGCCCACGCCGGCATCAATGGGAACTGCTTGTAAACGCCGGCGACCTCCTCGACGACCGTGTTGGTCTTTTCATCAAGCGCGTAGTGGACGTCTTCCCATTCGATGATCTCGACTTCGTGCTCCGTGCCGTCATCGACCTGCACGATGACTGCGGCATCGCGCAGCTTCTTCACGATGCCGATCGTTCCGTTGACCCAGCGCTTTTCGGGATCATTGCGAACGAACATCACCTGCGCTTCCCGTTTGAGTGCCAGTTGCTTCGGCGCCGGCAGCTTGTCCGGACTCGCTGCCTCGAACGAGCCTTCGCAAACGGCGTCGTAAACGCGCGGATCTCCCGGCAACGCAGCAAGTCGCGCGTCATTCTCCGCGGCGGCCGCTTCCCGAGTCGGGACGAGAATGAGGTGTTGTCCTTTCAACTCCCGGCCCGCGCAATGACTGTTCAGTTGCGCCACCGCCTCGGCTGCCCCAACTCCGTCGCGGAGGCGCGAAAGCAGCGTCGCGAACGTGGTGTCGCGCTGCCTGTAGACGATCTGCAGTTCGACGGGAAAGAACTTCAATCCTTTGAGGCTGTTCGCTGAAAAGAAATGCGGTGACGCGTAGCGCTGCTCGATCTCAGGCGCGTCGCGTCGCGTGACCACCGGCGGAAGCTGGAACAGATCGCCGACGAGAACCATCTGCACGCCGCCGAAGGGAAGATTCTTTCCGCGGTTGATGCGCAGGAAGGCGTCGACGCCATCGAGCACATCGGCGCGCACCATCGAGATCTCGTCGATCACGACCATGTCGAGCTTCTCGAACAGAGCGGTCTCCTTCTGCTTGCGAATGTCCTGCGGCGTCACCAGCCGCGGAGGGAGTTTGCAGAACGAATGAATCGTCTGGCCGCCCGCATTGAGCGCGGCCACGCCGGTCGGCGCAAGAACGACCGACTGCTTCTCCGGAAATCGCGCCCGCAGCTCGCGGATGAATGTCGACTTCCCCGTTCCCGCGCCGCCCGTGACGAAGAGAATCTGCCGCCCGCCCTTCACGGCATCGAACGCGATCTGCAACTCGCGATTCACTTCGATCGTCTCGCGTTTGCTCTTCTTCGCCAGCCGCCGCTCCGGTTTGCCGGCATCCATCCACGGCGATTTGCGCGGCGGGCGATTCGTTCGCTCCTTTCGCGCATTACGTTCCTGCGGTCCGGGCCGCGGTTGGTGTCCCGGAGATCGCTTCGGCGTTGCGGGAACGGGAACGTGAAGCAACTTGGCGATCTTCTTCGATAGCGCGTGCCAGTCCTGCCAATACGCCCACTCGATGCACGACTCGGCGAGGAGTTTGTACATCTGCCGCACGTGCTTCACTCGCTGCCGCAGGCCGCGGTCGCCGGGAAGCCGCGCCATCGCTCCTTCCACCCAGTCGATCAACTCATCGAAGGTCACTGGGTTGGATGATATCCGGCACGTGCGATCGATGACGCAAAACGGTCCTCACGGCACCGTGACGATCAACAGCGAGCCCGGTTCAACCTCCGAGATTGCGGTTCTGAGTTCGGGAAGAGCTGTGCGGAGGCTTGGTAGGCGCGTATCGACGGCTTCGATGACGACCACGCCGATCTTGAATGTAGCGATGTTCTGTTGGTATTGAAGGCGTTGATCGGCGGAGACAAGGACATCAAATCCCGCGGCCGAGGCTTGGCGCAGCAATGCACCATTCTTGAAAGATGACCAGCCCTCCTCTTGTACTGTGCGGATTCCAAACTCCGGCAAGTCGCGCCGAAGTTGCCGGGGCATGTCTTCGTCGAAGAGGACGCGCTTCACGCGATCTGCGCGAGCGCCATACGGCCCGCTTCCTCAAGGAACGCGATCGCCTGATCCCGGGTAACGCTCGGATAGTTGTCGAGGAACACTTCGAGCGAATCTCCTCCTTCGAGGTAATCGAGAAGCGTCTGCGCCGGAACACGGGTGCCGACGAAGACTGGAGTGCCGCTATGGATCTCGGGGTCAGAGTGAACGATGTTTCTAAGATCTGCCATGTGTAGTCTCGACTCTGAGAATAAGGCAGGAGCCTCCCGGCGGCAACCGCGCCAACAAATGACAAAGTTCTCAATGCCGCACGCTGCGTCGTCGCTCTGGCGATGCCGGTGTGGGCGGGACAATCGCGGCGGTTCGGTTCACGCTGGGTGGGCCGGATCCGACGATCGGCGTGAGCGCGTAGGTCTTCGTATCGCCGGTGCTGTTGTCGATCGAGACGGCCATCGCGGCGACGCGGGCGCTGCCGGCGATGGCGGTGACGACGACTTCGACGTTCGTGCGGTCTTTGCGGCGGTCGCCGGCGTCGAGCCCGAGTCTGCTGAAGACCGTGTCGAGCTGGAGTTGCTGGAACGGGGCAATCGTCAATGTCTGCTCCGCGATGGCGCTCGTGCGGTTGCCGGGCTCGTACAGGCGGATGTTCATGAGTCCCGTGAAGCCGCCGACTTCGTTGAGGATCAGCATCCATCGCGATCCGTGCAGAGGATCGAGTGATTGTTCGAGGCCGTCGAAGAACAGCGGCCGTGTTCCGGACGACGCGGCGCTCGTCAACGCTTCGGCCAGCGTCGTTGGCAACTGCAGTTCGCGCGGAGGAGTTGCGGTGCTGCCGCCGGCCGCGGGTTGCAGCGTCGCGTAGACCTTGCCACCCGGCGGCAACTCGACGAACACGCTGCCGGCGGACGGCGGACGTCCGAAGAGGTCCTTGATCACGTCGCCGTAAGTCTTCGTGGCCGAGGCCGCGACCGTGATCGTTTGCCTGGGCGAGGTGTTGCCTCCGGCGGAGTCGAGGAAGGTGGCGAAGAACGTCCCCGGCACTCCGACCGGTGCCGCGAATGCGACCGCGGTCTTGAACGTGGCCGGTGAACCGTTGGTGCCGGATGCAGTCGCCAGCACGGGAACGACAGTCTTGACGCTGACGGAGGAAGTGGTGTCGTTCGCTCGCGAGAAGGCGAGGATGGCCTTCGCCGCGCTGCTGCTCAGCGGAGTGCTGACGAACGTCGCGCCGCCGTCCGCGCTGCCGACGCTGGCTACTCCGATGACCGATCCGCCGCCTGCCGTGACCGCTATCTGCAACTGGCCGGGATCGATGGCCGGCCCGTTCATCGCGGCGACGATGTTGGGGAAATGCTTCACGCCGTACGCTGGAACATCGACGCTCAACGTTCCGGCGGAGTTTCCGTTGGCGTCGTACAGCGTCAGTTGAACGGCCGCATGGTCGATGCCGCTCGTTTCGGCGAGGCTCAACGACGTGGTGACGGACGCATTCGATGTGATGCCGGTGAGGCCATGAGGTGCAGCGATGCGGGCGCCTTCGCCGCGCGTCACCACCGGCGTGACGAAACCGCCACCGCCGCCGAGCGTGATCACGGACGAGCTTGCGCGAAGCAACCCAACGCGTTCGGGAGGCAGGCGCACTTCGATCGATCCGCGCGAGGGCCGCGTCAGATGGAAAATCTGAACAATCGGATCGGTGAGCGTCACGACGTCGTTGGCAGGCACGATCACGATGACGCGCTTGACCGCGGTGGTGTCGAAGCCGTCCGCGTTTTCCGGCGTGAAGATCAGCTCGGCCTGCACCGAGCCGCTGCCGATGTTGCTGAGCCGTAGTTGTGTGACCAGCGGAAGTCCCTGCGAATTCGTCCGGCTGACGGCGTCCGGCACGATGAACGATCGCGTGGCCAGGTCGAGGCGGATGGTGCGTCCGGTAGTGACAGCCAGCTCTTCGCTGTCCTGCACGAGCAGTCGCGCGGTCTGGCCATCCTTCGTGCGGACGCCGAAGTAGGTGTATCGCGGAAGTGGCGAACCGTTCGCTGCCCGGCTGCGCCGCGTCGACAGATTCAGCGTTCGCGTCGCGCCCGGTGCCAGCCCGGTTGCGTTCCATGTCGCATCGGGGACGAGCCAGACTTCGGGACCGATTTCCGCGGCCAGCTCCATCGTCGTCGTGCCGTTGTTCCTGATCGAGACGCTCAACGCGGAGCGATTCGCGTCATCGCCGGTGAGCGGCTGGAAGGCGACATAGTCCGTTGGCGTGCCGCCGATGAGGAACTGAGGCGTCGCCGCCGCGCCGCCGCCGACTTTGAGATTGACGAAGGCATATGGAGTCACCGCCAGCCCCTCGCCGGTCGCGGCGACGAAGATCACGCCCTGGTAGCTGGCAGCGACCGTGTTCGACGGGCCGGCATAGCGGATCTCGAACAGATGCGGTTTGCGAGGCTCGAGTGTGACGAAAGCGGAGTCGGTGGCGGCCGGATCGACGATCGTGAAGAAGGGCGCGGAGCCGTTCAGCTCCTGCCGGCCCACGATCACTTGAATCGAGGAGGTGCCGAGGTTCTCGAGCGCGAAGGTGCCTCGCTTGTCCTCGAGGTGATCGCCCAGACCAGTGACGAGCGCGGTCGGCAACAGCGTGAAGACGACATTCGGCCGCGCAGGCGTCACGTTCACGACGATGATGGCGGAAGGCGGTCCGCTCTTCGACGGATCGCATCCCGGCAGCGCGCGGACGCGGTGGAAGATGTTGCCCGCGCCACCCGCGAAGAACGACGCGGCGGTCGACGACGTGACCTGACTGTCGAGCAACGGACTGAACGACGAATTCATCGATCGCTCGACGAGGTAGCCGCCATCGGTGTCGAGTCCCGGCGCCACCGACCAGACGATCGCGTACGTTGCTCCCTCCGGTACCGTCGTCGGCGCGAAGACGATCGACGTCGCTCCCGCGGCGGCACAGCTTCGCGTCGTGAAGCTGACGATGCTCGATGACACGCCGTTCGGATCGCACGGGCCTTTCGCGACGACGCGCCAGAAGTACTTCGTGCCGGGCGCGAGCGACGTGACCGTCTGGCTCGTGCGATCGAGTCCGCCGATGAGCAGCGGCGGTTGCGGCGACGTTCCGAAGTAGAGGTCGTAACTGCTGGCCACGCCGAGCGGAACCCATCCGAGGTCGAAGGTGGAGGAGATGTCGGTGGCGCCGTCGGACGGGCGGGAGGCGATCACCTGCAACTGACCGGGAGAGCAGCCGGGGGAGAGCGACGAGACGAACGAGCGCGTCGAGCTCACCGTTGTTTTGGACGTATCGCAGCCGGCGTGCGCGACGATGAACCACGAGTACTGGCCGGAAACGATCGTCGCGCTGTAGGACGTCGTCGTAATGCCGGGCGCGACGAGCGGCGGATTGGCGAGGGTGCCTAGGTAGACGTCGTAGGTTGCACCATCGCCGGCGGACTGCCAGGAGAGCTGCACCGGCGAACTGCTGACGGTCGTGCCGTTCTGCGGCGCGATCGAATCGAACGCCGCGGCCGCACACGTCGCGTCGGTCGTGAAGGTTGCCACGCGCGAGGTGGCGGTGGAGATAGGCAGGCAGAAGGGATCGCCTTTCGCTTTCACGCTCCAGTAGTAGCGCGTGGACGGTTGCAGGTTCGCCGGCGTGAACGATTGATCGCTGGTGTCGGCAGCGAACACGCGGACCGGAGGATTGACCGTGTCGAGGAGGACGTCGTAACGGAAGGCGTGATCGACCGCCGCCCACGCCAGTTTCGGCGCGGTCGAGACATTCGCGGCATCCGCGGGTTGCGTCAACTGCGGTGCGGTGACGCTGGAACACGCATTGACGACGCGCACGCGGTCGTTGACCGTGTCGGAGATGAAGAGATCGCCCGCGGCGTCGATGGCAACGCCTGACTCGGTGAAAACGAAGTTCAACTTCGCTTTGACCGCCGCTCCGTTGTCGCCGGAAAACTCGCGATCGGTGTAGTCGACGCCGCTGCCGGCGACGGTGGCGGTCGGTCGTCGCTGTCGTTGGTACCGCTGGTATCGACGCCGCCTGCGTATCGTGCGATCTCGCCTTTGGTGTTAATCACGAAAATCGTGCCGAGGAAGTCGGAGAAGAAGATGCTGCCGTCGGAGGCGACTGCGAGATCGGCGGGGAAGCCGATCGTCGTTTCGGTAGCCAGCGTGCCGGGAGCATCAGGACCGCTGCAGCAGGTGTTGACGGTACCCGCGAAGGTTGAGATCACGCCGGTCGCTGCATCGACACGACGGATCAGATTGTGCTCGGTGTCGGCGATCAGCAGATTTCCTTGTTTGTCGAAGGTGACACCGCGCGGGCCAGCGAGGAGCGCGGCATTCGCCACGCGTCCGTCGCCGACGAAGGTGCCTCCGCCCGCCACGGTGGAGACGATGCGTGTGGTGGCGTCGACGCGACGGATGCTTCCGTTCGAACCATCTTCGACGAAGAGGTTTCCGGCTGCGTCGAGCGTGAGCGCGTAAGGCTGCTCGACGCCGGCGTCCGTCGCGACGTTGCCATCGCCGCCGCCGCACTGGCCGTTTCCCATAAAGAGCGCGATCCGGCCGTTGGCGGGAGTGAAGCGAAGCACGCGGCGGTGGCAGGGATCGGCGACGTAGATCAGGCCGGCCACGTCGATGGCCAGCGCAGCGGGACAGAAGTTCGCCTCGGTGCCCGGACGGTCGCCGAGGTTGTCGGGATCGGTGCCGCCTCCGGCGACGGTGGCGATCTTGTACGTGACGTGATCGACGCGCCGCAGACGTCCGTTGGTGAAATCGGCGACGAAGAGATTGCCATCCGCGTCGACGACGGACGCCTGAGGATTGGCGAGGCCCGCAGAGGTGGCCGGGCCGTCATCCCCGGAGAACGATTGCAGTCCGCGCTTGCCGGCAACGGTGGTGATGATTCCGTTGCGATCGACTTTGCGAACAACGTTGGCGTTGTAGTTGTCTTCGGCGATGTACAGCTCGCCGTCGCGCCAGAAGACGCCGATCGGTTGGTCGAGGAGCGCGTTCGTTGCCAGTCCGCCGTTGCCCGCGTCCACGACGTTCGGATCGCTCGTGCCGCCGGCGAACGTCGTGATCACGCCAGTCTTTGCGTCGACGCGGCGCACGCGTCCGTTGTCCTGATCGGCGATGAAGAGATTGCCGGCATCGTCGAAGGTGAGTCCGTGCGGCCGTTTGAGCGATGCTTCGCGCGCCGGTCCGTTGTCGCCGCTGTAGCTTCCGCCGCCGTTGCCCGCGAACCGCTCGATCACTCCGGTCGCGAGATTCACCCTCTGCACGCTGCTCCCGCTCTCCTCGGCGATGTAGAGATTGCCCTTCGTGTCGGCGGCCAGCCCGTAAGGCGCAGTCAGCACGATCGACTTGGCCTGCAGGCCGTCGCGCGCGCCGCCGCCCGCATACGTGAGAATCGATTGCGCTGAGAGAGTGCCCGCGACAAGCGTAACGATCGCGATGCAAATCGCCTCTGCGCAAGAACGGCAGTTGCGGAGAGAAGCCATGGTTTCGAGGAGGCAATAGTAACGTGATTGGATTTCGCGCGCTGCGGACTGCGGCACCAGGAGCCGTTCTCAACAATGCGATTCAAAGCGGTAGCTGGCGCTACCGCAGTCCAAAGCGCTTCGCGCGAAACTCTTCGCCCGTTCGCAGCCTCTGCGACACCGACTCACGACCCTTGCTCCGGAACTTCGGCGGCAACCTCCGATCACCTTTTCGCCACGTACAGCACGTGCGGATGGGGATATCCGAAGTCGATACGCTTGCAGCGAGCATCCACGAAGCCGAGGCGATCGAGGCGCGCGAGAAACGCGGGCGGTGCCTCGTACGTGAATGACTCGCCGAGGGTGAGATGGAGCGCTGTGGCGATGCGCTCCTGCAACGCGTTCCAGGCGTTCTTGATCCGCGCGGTTGGGTCCTGTTCTTTGATGATCAGGAGACCGTTGCCAGCGAGCCGCTCACGGCAACGCATGAGCAGCGCGTCCCAATCGGTGATCGGGATTTTGTAGAGGACGTCGATGATCGAGATCGCGTCGAACGTGCCGGTGACGACGTCATCGAAGCCGATGATTGACTCCACACCCGCGATCGGCCGCACTTTCCTCACGTCGGGCTCGACGCCTACGACGCGTCGCGTGTCACGCGCACGAACAAGCGTTGCGAAGACGCCGTGGCCTGCGCCGACGTCGAGCAGCGACGCAGAGTGCGGCACCGCGTCGAGCACGCGCAGCATCGGGCAGGTGAGGAAGCGGACGAGCGTGTGGACGCGGTCGCGCAACGGGCGGCGGCCGTAAACGCGGTGCAGTACGATTAACGCGCGGATGAATCCCACACGAGCGATTGTACGGGGCTGGTGGCGCGAAGCGCTCGGCGCGGTGATCGTGCTGGTGTCGCGCATCCTCACCATGCCGCGTACGCCGTGGGAAAACGACGAGTTTCTGTTCGCCGAGGCGGTGAAGAATTTCGATCCATCGCGATACCACCCGCACCCGCCCGGCTACCCGCTATTCGTCATCGTCGGCAAGGTCTTCAACGCCTTCGTTCACGATCCGTGGCGTGCGCTCGTGATCTTCGGCGTCATCGCGGCGCCGATCGGGTTCGTCGCGCTGGCGCGAGCCTTTCGGAACTGGATCGACGATCCCGACCTGGCGGTCTGCGGCGCGCTGCTCTACTACTTCTCCGCGTCGATGCTGGTTCACGGATCGCTCGCGCTCTCCGACGGCCCGGCAATGATGTTCGTGGCGCTTGCGCTGTTCGCGATCAGCAGCCCTCACGATCCGGAGCACGAACGCAATGCCATCGCCATCGGCATCTGGACCTCGGCGGCGATCGGTACGCGTCCGCAACTTCTCATCCCGATCGCGCCGATGCTCGTCATCGCGTTGCTGCAGATGCGGACGTTGCGGCAGCGCGTCGCCTGCATCGTGGCCTTCATCATCCTGTCGCTGATGTGGTTCCTGCCGCTGGCCGACGCCGCCGGCGGTTTCAATGCGTTGCGGCTCTACGAGACGAAGCAGATGCAATACGTCGCCGCGCACGACGCCTCGGTGTCGCGCGGCGGGATGTCGACGGCGATGCTCGTGGTCCGCTTCATCTTTCATCCGTGGGGCTGGAAGTACGTGACGCTCCCGCTCTCCGCCTGCGTCATCCTCGGCATCGCCGCCTTCGCCAGGCTTCTGCGCCGCGACAAGTGGCGCTCAACGCTCTTGCCGTTCATCGCGTTCGTCATCGTGCAGGTGATCTTCGAGCTTGGCTGGATGGATCCGGCGGACGGATCGCGCTACAGCCTCGCGTTCATGCCGTTCATCGCGCTTATCGCTGCGCTCGGATTCGGCGTGATCCGCCGCAGCGCCGGATTCTCGGCGGCTCCTTGGGCGGTGACCGTGATCCTTGCGGCGGCGACGCTCGTGTTTGTCTGGCCGCTGGCCGGAACGCGGATGAAGCTGTCGTCACCGCCTGCTGCGGCAGCGGCCTGGGCGAGTGCGAATCTCGCTCCGAACAGCGTGGTCGGCTACGACATCGCGCTGAAGCCGCACGCGGAGTATCTGATGTCACGCTTCCGGCTGCTGCCGGTCGATAAAGCGATCGCCGAGGCGTATGACCGGCCGGGAACAGGGCTGGTGCTTTTCGCGAATGGCGGTGCGCACGGCGCCGATTCGCATGTCTTCGCCTGGCCGGAGAGTGACGCGTATCGGAAGCTCACGCGCGGCCTGTACCAGGAGGTCACGATCGAGAATGAAGTCCCGGCCGAGCGCTACCTGCCGTTGAGTGGCGCGTACCCGATCGAGCGGACGCTGGAGGGGGAGGAGTGGCGTTGGCTCGGCCCCGATGCGACCATTCGTTTGCCGCAGTCGCACGGCGCCGCGGCGTCGCTGACGCTGCGGATCCCGGGAGATCTACCCTACACCGCCGACGACGTGACGATCTCGATCAACGGCCGTGATTCCGCGGTCCTTCACGTCGGAAGGGAGCCAATGATTGCGAATCTGGCGCTGCCAACCGATCCACGGATCGACGTGCGATTGCGCTCGTCGCAGTCGTTCCAGCCGAGCACTCTCATGCACAATCAGGATCCCCGCACGCTGGCCGTGCAGCTGCTGCATGTAGAGACGGGCGCGCGGATGCATTGAACGTCGATCAGTTGCCATCCGTGGAGGCAATCACGCGAAGATGCGAAGACGCGAATAGGCACAGCAGACTTGCTCTTGCTCTTCTGGTTCGCGTCTTCGCATCTTCGCGTGAGCGGGAAGACGCGGTGAATGCGGGTGACGTTCATGGGCGAAGAGGCGAAGGGCGCACTGATGCTTCCCTTGGCCAGTCCGGTCACCGGTTCGCACGAAAGCAAGCGTGACATCGATTCGCTGATCCGGGCCATCCATCGAGTGTTGCGCGCCAGCCTGCAAGTCGTGCCCGCCAGCCTGCGAGTGGTGGACGTCAACCTGCGAGTGGTGAGCGTCATCACTCCACTGGTCAGCGCCACCAGTCAACTGTTCGGCGTCACCAGTCAACGGGTGCGCGTCACCACTCAACTCACCCGCGCCACCAGTCGGCTCGTTCAGCTGACCAGTCCAGCCATTCACCCATCGGCAATGGAGACGCAGCCGTCGTTGTTCGGTATCATTGGCTGCCCAACTTCCGTCATGCGCACTCCGTCCGTCTCGCTCGTCATTCCGATGTTCAACGAAGAGTTGAACGTTGAGCATGCGATGACTGCCGCTGTCGAGGCCTGCACCAAGTACACGGACGACTACGAGATCATCATCGTGGACGACGCTTCGACGGATCAGTCGTCGTTCCTGGTGGCTTGCCGCGCTGCCGAAAATCCGCGCATCCGCATGATCCGTCACGAGCGTAACCGCAAGCTGGGCGGGTCGCTCAAGACCGGCTTTGCCGCGGCGAAGAAAGATCTCGTGCTCTACATGGACGCAGACCTCCCCTTCGATCCGGACGCGCTGGGACGTGCCATGCGCGCGATGGCCGTGACCGGAGCGGACCTCATCGCCGGTTATCGTCTCGACCGGACGCTGGAAGGGCCGCGGCGGACGCTCTACTCGTACCTCTACAACGGTCTGATCGGCGTTCTGTTCGGCTGGCCGCACCGCGACATCAACTTCTCGTTCAAGCTGATGAAGCGCGAGGTGCTCGATGCCGTCGAGCTGAAATCGGAGGGCTCGCTGATCGACGCGGAGCTGATCGTCAAAGCGAAGAATCGCGGCTTCTCGATCCAGCAGATCGGACTCGATTACTTCCCGCGCATCCGCGGCGAATCGCACCTTTCCTCGCCGCGCGTGATCCTCAAGATCTTCGCCGAGCTCTGGAAGCTCTATCCGGAGATGCGCGAGGTCGTGTCGGCCGAAGAAGTGGAGCGGGTCGTCCGCGAGAAGCGCAGCGCAGCGGGTGACGTCCACGTCGCGGACCGTCAGCCGCTCGAGACGTAGCCAACCGCGTGACTCAGCGTGCCTCAGCGTGACTCTTCCAGGCGCACCGATCCGTCTCATCGTCACCGCCGACGATGTGGGACTCCATCCCGGGATGACTGCGGGAGCGATTCGCGCGCACGGCGAAGGGATCGTCACGGCATGCAGCGTGGTCGCGAACGGCGCCGCATTCGACGACGCTGTGGCGCAGTTGAAGAGCGTGCCATCGCTGGAGGTTGGCGTTCATTTGGCGCTGGTCGAAGAGCGCTCGCTCACGGGGATGCATTTCCCAACGTCCTATCTCACCTTCGTCCTCGGACGAAAGGACTTCGCCGCGATCGAGCGCGAGCTGCGGGCGCAGATCGAGCGCGTGATCGCCAGCGGGTTGCGCGTGACGCACGTCAACGGCCATCAGCATCTGCACATGCTGCCCTCGATCTTCGCCATCGTCGTCCGGCTGGCGAACGAGTACAGGATTGGCTATGTGCGGCGCGTGTGCGATCGGGGCGGGCGGGGAGGGGTGGTGCGGCGGGCATCGATTGCGGCGGTCAACCAGCTCGGGCGGAGGGCGGCGGCTCCGCGCAGCAACGACCTCACGATCGGCATCATGGAGGCGGGGCATCTCACTGCCGCACGAATCGTCGCGCTCCTGCAACATGCGGATAGGACCACGGAGCTAGTCACGCATCCCGGAATCGGAGTTGATGCCTATCCGCACTGGCGCTATGCCTGGGACAAGGAGACTGCGGCGCTCTGCGATCGGCGCGTGCGTGAGGCAATCGCGAATCGCGGCATCGAGCTGATTGCACCGTCGCAGGCGTGATCACAAAAACCTTGAACCACAGAGACGCAGAGGTCGCAGAGTCAGAGACCAGCGAACTGAGATCAGGGTACGTTTCTGATCTCTAGTCTCTGGTTCTCAACCTCTCTGATCTCTGCGTCTCTGTGGTGATTCTTTCTTCGAGAGAATCTAGTTCACTTCGATGGCCCGGCCGAATTCAGACGTTTGCGTGAGATAGAGCTGATCCACCCCTTCAGGTTTGGCGAAGCCTGCGTAGTTCGTACGAGTCGTCGTCGCCGTGATGAATTGGCCGGTCAGGTCGCCGTCCACTGCGATGCGGAAGTGCGTTGGCGTGACGAAATCGGTGACCTCCGTTCGGGCGATCGGCCGCTGTCCTTCTCCGAATCCGGTGGGATCGGCGCCGTCATTCGCATAGAGGTCGACCACGAAGGAGCGGACCGCGCCGATCGTCTGTCCATCCTCATCTCCCTCGATCACCGTCTTTTTCGACACCGGATCGTAGTGCGCCAGCGTGAGCACCGGAACGGCGATCGGGAAATCGAAGTTCGATCTGGTCGAAAGCGTTGGTCCGTCGAGACCGATGTCGATGCCGAGCGTGCCATTGCTCCAGATTCTGTTGCCGCGCACGGAGACATCGCCGACGCCGGGCGCAATGGCGACGCCCATCTCACGATTGAACGCGATGACATTCGGCGCGCGGGTGGCCGTCAACGTGTCGGGTCCGATCTCCGATCCGTAGCCGCCCGGGCCGATGAAGATTCCGCTCGCGCCGTTCGGCAGAGGATCGTCGCTGTGCGCTTTCACGCCGATGCGATTGCCCCAGATGTCGACACGCCCCGAGAGCGCGAAGACGCCACTCAGGGTGTTGCCGGAGAGGAGACAGTCATGAATGTACGTCGTGCTCCGGGCGTTAAAGACATTCGTTCCGTTCTGTCTGGACGTTCCGATCCCTCGCCCGTTTGGCCGTGCCGCGGCACCTGTCGGATCGGTTCCGAGAAAGAGATTGTGCAGTTCCGTCGGCGGGAACTGCGGGCAATTGGGAGTCGTGGGCGAGTCGATGACGGACAGACCGTTACGACGGAAGCCGTTGATGGTGAGATTCGCGACCTCGGCACTGCAGTTCGTGACCACAAGACCATCGCCGTCTACCGTTCCCCGGCCACTGATCTCGATGTCCGGACCCTCAGCATTCTGGTGTCCGAAAAAGCCGGCTTGTGTTGCGCCGTCGATCTTGAGATTCGAGGCCGTGAGCGGCGGAAGCGGCGTGTTGATATTGATCGTCTTCCATGGATTGGAGGAAGCCTGGCTGATCTGGAAGGCAATCGCGCATAGCTCGCTCGGGAGACACTGTCCATTCGCTTGGAAAATAGCTGCTCTCAAGGAGCCGCCGCCGTCATCCGTTGTCGTCAAGACGTAAAACGTACGGTAGAGCGCCGTCTCCTGGGAGAAGGTGTTCGAGATCGGATCGAAGTCGTGCTCGCGCTCGGTGACCACTCCGGTGAATGTGATCGACCCGGAGCCATAGTCGTGCGGCCCGACGAGCTGGAGCACGAACGTGGGCGTCGGCGCCAAAGCTGACGTCATCGGAGGCAGCGTGTCGAGACGGCAGACGACGCGCCCCGCGGCAATGCTGCTGCACCCGTTCGGCAGTGACAGCAGGCCCACGTCTGTTCGGAAGTCGATCGTGGTCTCGAGATCGTGGGCGGCCGTATTGGAGTTGTTGCCGAGAAACACGGGAAGCGTGAATGGAAGCGCGAGATCCTGCTTGAGCGGAGCGGTGAACCTGAGAATGACATCCGGGTCGGTCGACACGGTCAACGTCACCGAGGCGGCGTTGTCGGCGGGAGTGGCATCGGGAGCGGTGCTCGTGGCCGTGAGTGAGAAGGTGATCGTCGTGTTTGCCGCGGGCGCAACGAACGAGATCGTGCCGCTGCGTTCCTGTCCGGAGGGAATGTCGCCGAGGTTGCAGCCGCAGGTGTACGCAACGCTGGAGGAGACGGCGACCGTCGTTGCGGGCGCGGTATCCGGTCCGTTGTTGTGAACGGAGAAAAAAAGCTGCGTGGTGAACCCGGCCCGGACGAGCGTGCTCGGCACATTGATCGTCGTGACGAGGTCGGCGGACGCGAAGAGCGATGTCGTGCTGAGAGCGAGTGCTGCGAAGAGAGCCAGAGTCTTCATTTATCGAACCTCGATCGCTCGGCTGAACTCCGAGGTTTGGGTGAGGAAGCCTTGTTCGAGGCCTTCGGGCTTGATGACTCCGTCGGGCTTTGCGAAGCCGATGTAGTTAACCCTGGTGCTCGTGGCGGTGATGAATTGTCCGGTCAGGTCGCCATCGACCTCGAAATGGAAGTGCGTGCCTTTGAGAAATGGCGCGAGCGACGTATCACCGAGTGGCCGTTGTCCTTCGCCATATCCCGATGGATCGACGCTGTCATTCGCGAAGAAGCTGACAGTGCCGCCGGTTGCGGCGTCAGCCTCGATGACGGTGTGCTTCGACACGGGATCGTAGTGGGCGAGGGTCAGGGTTGGCGCGGTGAGCAGCTCGTTGGAATCCGCCTTGGTCGTCGCCGTCGGACCGTCAAGGCCGATGTCGATGCCGAGGAGCTTGTTGCCCCAGATGCGGTTGCCGAGGATGGAGACGTCGTTCACGCCAGCGGCGACCGCGACGCCGGTCTCACCGTTGAAGGCGATGACATTGCCCGGGTTGTGAAGCGAAAGGTAATCAAATCCGATCGCCGATCCGAATCCGCCCGGTCCGATGAAGATGCCGCTCGCTCCGTTTGGCAACGGGTCGTCGTTGTGCGCCTTCACCCCGATGCGGTTGCCCCAGATGTTGGCGCGCCCGACGAGATCGAAGATGCCGCTCAGCGTATTGCCGGAGATGACGCAGTCGTGAATGGTCACGGGCTGGCCGGCACTATTGAAGCCGTTGGGCCGCGCTTGTGATCCGGTGGGATCTGTGCCGATGAAGAGATGATGCAGTTCGGTGCTCACAAAACCGCTGCAAGAAGGCCGCGAGGCGGAAATGCCGTTGCGGCCGAATCCATTGACGACGAGGCTCATGACCTGGACGTCGCAGCCGGAGATGACCAGCCCGTCGCCATCGACTTTCCCTCCGCCGCTGATCTCGACTTCGGGGCCATCGACGTTTGTGTCGCCGATGAAACTGGTCTGCGTGCCGCCATCGATCTGGAGTCTGGACGCGGTAACCACCGGCAGAGACGTCGTGATGACGATGGTGTCCCACGGTCCGGCATGACGCGGCTCGGTGAGCCGGAACGCGATCGTGCACGGCGTGCCGCCGGTACACGCGGCGTTTGCATCGAGAATGGCCTGACGCAGCGAGCCGCTCCCTTCGTTGCCGGAGTCCGTGACGTAGAAGGTATCGGCGAGCTGCGCGCTGGCAGTGGAGTAGTTCGATCCCGGATCGAAGTCCGGCACGCTCTCCGATACCAGCGCGGAAACGTCGAGCAAACCGTTGCCGAAGGTGGCGGGCGCCACGAGTTTGGCAACCCACGTCTGCTGAATCGGCGCGCCCGGCGCCAGCGTGTCGACATGGCAGAAGATCTTGCCCGGTATCGGACTCACGCAACCGTCGGGAACCGAATCGACGATCGCGTCGGGCCGGAAGTCGATCGCAGCGGCGACATCGTGCGCCGGACTGTTCGCGGTGTTGCCGAGGTGAATCGAGAGCTCGAACGGCTGCCCCAGTTCCAACTGGTGGGGAAGATTGGCCGAGATGTAGACATCGGGGTCGGTCGATACCGTCACCGTCGTTGTCTGCGTGTTGTCGGTGAGGTTCGGATCGGAAACGCCGCCGGTGAACGAGGCGGTCATCGTGATCGTCCCGGGGACGGAAGGCACGGTCAGTTGTTCCTGGAAGGACGTCCCGCCACCCGGGAAAATGTCGATGACGGGGCATCCGGCGGTGCAGTCTTTGTCCGCTGTTGCGCCGCTGACCGTGAACGTTACGACGTTGTTCACCGCCTTGTCCGGTCCGGTGTTCCGAAGTTCGTAAAAGACGGGCAGAATCGATCCAGCCTTGACGGTGCTGACCGCGAGCGTGTTCTTGATGTTGAGATCTGCGCCAGCGAAGAGCGAGGGAGAAGAAGAAAGGACGAAGGCCAGGAGGAGGAAACTCTTCATACGAATAAGTATAACGGATGCGGCGAAGCATCCGTCTATAATCCGCGCCGCTATGACGACGAAACCATTGAAACTGAAAAAGATCGCTGTGATCCCCGGTGACGGGATCGGTCCCGAGGTCATCGACGCCGGTTTAAGCGTCCTCAACCATGTGAACGACGCCCGCAACCTCGGCCTCGAGCTCGTCCACTTCGGCTGGAACGCCGACGAGTACCTCCGCACCGGCATCTCCATCCCGCCCGGAGGCATGGACGACATCCGCGACAACTACGCCGCCGTCTACCTCGGCGCATTCGGCGATCCGCGCGTCCCCGACATGAAGCACGCCGCCGACATCCTCCTAGGCATGCGCTTCCAGCTCGATCTCTACGTCAACTACCGCCCCGTGAAGCTGCTCAACGAGAAGCTCTGCCCGCTCAAAGGCAAGACTCGCCAGGATGTCGACTTCGTCATCTTCCGCGAGAACACGGAAGGCGCCTACGTCGGCATGGGCGGCCACTTCAAGAAGGGAACGAGCGACGAGATCGCCATCCAGGAGGATGTCTCCACCCGCAAAGGCGTCGAGCGCATCATCCGCCACGCCTTCGAGTTCGCGAAAAAGGCGGGGCGCAAGTCGGTCTGCATGTCCGACAAGAACAACGTCATGCGCTTCGGCGGCGATCTCTGGCTGCGCACGTTCGAAGAAGTGGCTTCTGAGTATGCCGGCATCGAGCACTTCCACATGTTCGTCGACGCCTTGACGATGCAGATGGTTCGCGCGCCGGAGATGTTCGAGGTCATCGTGACCAACAACATGTTCGGCGACATCGTCACCGACCTCGGCGCCGCACTCCAGGGCGGCCTGGGCATGGCCGCCTCCGGCAATATCCACCCCGGCAAAGTGTCACTCTTCGAACCAATCCACGGCTCCGCTCCCAAGTACGCAGGAAAGGACGTCGCCAACCCGATCGGCGCCATCCTCACCGCCGCCATGATGCTCGAATACCTCGGCAACACCGCCGAGGCCGACGCCATCGAGAGCGCCGTCGTTGCCGCAATCGACGCCGGCGAGACCACCCACGACCTCGGCGGCAACCTCGGCACGAAGGCGGCGGGGGCCGCGGTGCTGAGGAGGGTGGAGTTGTAGACCGTCTCCTCGAAACTCAATGACAATTACCAAAGGTGCCGAGCCGATCATTCGTATCCCGCCGGAAGTGGCGAATCGCCTCGGTTACTACGTCTATCTCTACAGCGATCCGCGCGACGGAAAGCCGTTCTACGTCGGGAAGGGCCAAGGCTCAAGAGCTCTGGTGCACCTTTCCGCCGAGGCGGAGTCTCGAAAAGTCGCGATACTCGGCGAGTTGTCGAGAGCCGGTCTTGAGCCGCAGCTCGATATCCTCGCGCACGCCCTCAAAGACGAAGAGACGGCGTTCAGGGTCGAGGCCGCGGTCATTGATGCACTCGGGCTCGATCAGCTCACGAACGAGGTGCGCGGATGGAGAAGCATTCAGCTCGGACGAATGCCTCTCCGCGAGCTGGTGATCTACTACGGTGCAAAACCAGTTGAGGTGCAAGTACGCGCGCTGTTGATACGAATCAATCGCCTCTTCCGCCACACGATGTCTTCGCTGGAGCTCTATGAGGCGACGCGTGGCATCTGGAAACTGAGCGCTCGTCGAACGAACGCTGAATTCGCCTTCGCCGTGTTCGAAGGTGTCGTCCGTGATGTCTTCAAGATCGACTCGTGGCACCGAGCGGGCACGACGCAGTACACGACGCGTCCCACTGATGGTTGGGAGAACTCGACGCGGTGGGAGTTCATCGGCAGACCGGCGGACGCGGAGATCCGAGAGCAGTACGTTGATCGCTCAGTCGCTGCTTACTTTCGGCAGGGACAGCGGACCCCGGTCGTGTACGTGAACTGTTAGCTTGTCGTAGTTCGTGGCTGTTTCAAGCTGTTGATTACTTGCTCCAATCGCCAATCGAGCGCCTTCTCCCCTCGTGCTTTTCGAGGGGAGAAGGTGCCGAAGGCGGATGAGGGGTGTCGGAACTTCCCTAATGGCTGAACGACCGATCTTCGTACCCGTACCCGATGAGCCCGAGCTCGTAAAGGAGATCCATTTCCGGCTGACATGGCATCCGGGTTTTGCGGCTGTCCAGAAGCAGAAGAATGTCGCGTCGCTGCATGCTGCGGCAGCTGCGGCAGGATTCGCGCGACTACTGGAGGTCTCGTCAAAATCGGCCGAGAAGGTCGGGCAACACTTGAGCGCGTTTCATCTGAAAGTAAGCGGGCAACATGGGGAGATGCCGCTGGAATGCGCGTTTCAGGGCAGCAAGGTTTTCGAGCATGGCGGACCGTTCACGGACCTCTACGGAGCAGACGCGAGAGACGCGAAACGCGATCCGCGTCTGAGAGAGTCCGGACGCCTGATCGGCTTCGACTTCGAGGGGATTCAGTTCCCTCTGGAGCCAAAAACAACGTTCTACGACTGGCTGTACATCAATGCGATTTATCCTCACCGCGAATGGTTGGAGACGCGATTGAATCGGTACGCTGGTTTCACGGATATCGAGTTCAACCCGGAGCGTTCGGTGAACTGCCAAGCGCGTTCCTGTGCACTGTTCGTCAGTCTCATGTCCAAAGGACTTCTTGACGCGGCGGTCGAATCGCCGGAGGCGTTCATCGCCCTGATCACTGAACATGGCTACAGACCGCGACAGGTTGAGCGCGGTGAGCAACGAGCGCTGGTTTCACAATACGTAGCTGGTGAACATCGCCGGAAGCGCTGACCGATCGCGCGACTGCTAACCCGAAGGCCATGGCTGCGAAGGGGAGTCTCGTCCGGGAATGGGCAGCCAGCGTATTCTGTCGAAGGTCCAAGACGCGTGAGGAAGAGCTCCCGGCTGGTCCTGGATCGCGCGTATCTTCGGATGACTGGAAGACCTTGGACACGTCTTCGTCGAGAACGACGAACGTCTGCTTGTAGACCTTCTTCTCGCCAGCGAATCGATTCGGCTTCATCTTGTCGTAGTCGAAATCGTAGTGAGGTCGCGGATCGTCTGTGGCAGGAGTCTTCTTCATGGCGTCTGCGTTCGCGTGTGACAGTTGCCACTCCCCGGGAATTGGCGGCGGCGATATGCTGTCGCAAACACCGGCCCGATGGCAGGTCGTTCGCCGTCCCGCATGGTCCCGGATCGTTCGATTTGAAAATCCTAAAACAACCTAAGGAGAACGTGTGAAGAAACTCTTGATCGGAATCCTCAGCTTTGCCGCGGTGTCGGCATTCGGTGCTGAAGGGATGTGGATGCCGCAGCAGATTCCGTCGCTGGCGGCGGAACTGAAGAAGGCTGGACTGCAGATCGATGCGAAACGCTTCGCTGATCTGACCGGCGACCCGATGGGCGCGGTCATCTCGCTCGGCGGCTGCAGCGCATCGTTCGTCTCGCCGGACGGCCTCGTCGTGACGAACCACCACTGCGGCTTCGGAGCGCTGCAGTTCAACTCCACCCCGCAGCGCGACCTCATCACCAACGGCTTCCTCGCCAAGACGCGTGAGGAAGAGCTCCCGGCTGGTCCGGGATCGCGCGTTTTCGTCACGACGAACATCGAAGATGTGACCGCGCGCGTTTCCGGTGGTCTGGCGTCCTCGCTCTCGAACATCGACCGCGAGAAAGCGATCGACCGCAACGTCAAGCAGCTCGTCGACGAATGCGAGAAGCCGGGCGGCGTGCGCTGCCGTGTGGCCTCGTTCTTCGAAGGCTCGCAGTATCTCCGCACCACCCAGATGGAGATCCGCGACGTTCGACTCGTCTACGCGCCGGCACTCGGTATCGGCGACTTCGGCGGCGAGACCGACAACTGGATGTGGCCGCGCCACACCGGCGACTGGTCGTATCTGCGCGCCTACGTCGGCAAAGACGGCAGGCCGGCCGACTACTCGAAGGACAACGTTCCCTTCCATCCGCTTCACATCCTCAAAGTGTCGACCGAGGGAGTGAATCCGGGCGATTTCGTCCTGGTGGCAGGTTATCCGGGACGCACTTTTCGCTATCGCACCGCAGCGGAAGTCGGCGAGATGCAGAGCTACTCGTATCCGACGACGATCAAGTACGCGACTGATCTCAACAACATCCTTCGCGACCTCGGCAAGAACAACAAGACCGTCGAGATCGCCAACGCCAGCCGGATCAAAGGCAACGACAACGTCCTCAAGAACTACACCGGCACGCTCACCGGCTTCAACAACTTCCACATCGTCGGTCAGCGCCAGAAGCGCGAAGCGGAACTCGCCGCGTACATCGCCGCGCATCCGGAAGCGGCAAAGTATAAAGACGTGATGAACCAGATCAACGCGCTGCATCAGCAGTCGATCGCCAACGAGCAGCGCGACACGGTCCTGAGCTGGATCCTCCGCTCCTCACCGATGCTGGGCCAATCGATCACGCTGTATCGCCTTTCGATGGAGAAAGCGAAGCCGGCCGATCTCGACCGCGAGGGCGGATTCCAGCAGCGCGACTGGCCGCGCATCACCGAAGGTGTCACTCGCGCGCAGAAAGGCATCGAGCCGAACAGCGACCGCGCCGGTCTGCGCTACTTCCTCAATGAATCGCAGAAGCTGCCCTCGGGACAGCGCATCGCTCCGATCGATGCCGCGATCGCCAAAGCGGGCGGTGTCGAGCCATTCCTCGATCAGCTCTACGCGAACACCAAAGCCGGCGACCTCGCCCAGCGCAAGGCCATGCAGGACGAGACGACTGCGCAGCTCGTTGCGCGCAACGACTCCATGATCGACCTCGTCGCGGCCATCATGCCGCTCTCTCTCGAGATGGAGCACAACCAGAAAGAGCTCGGCGGGGCGATGTCGAAGATCCGTCCGATGTACATGGACGCGCTCCGCGCTTCGAACGGCGGCCGGCTCTATCCCGACGCCAACGGCACACTGCGCGTCACCTTCGGTCAGGTCAAGGGTTACACGCCGCGTGACGGCGTCATGTACACGCCGAAGACCACGATCAGCGGCGTGCTGGCGAAGAACACCGGTTCCGGCGAGTTCGACGCGCCGAAAGCGGAGCTCGATGCCATCCGCGCCAACAAGACCGCCGGCTATGTCGATCCGAAGATCGGCGGCGTCCCGGTCGACTTCCTATCCACCGTCGACACCACCGGCGGCAACTCCGGCTCGCCGACACTCAACGCGAAAGGTGAGCTGTGCGGGCTGCTCTTCGACGGCACCTACGAATCGCTCGGCTCCGATTTCGTCGTCGACGAGAACATCACGCGCTCGATTCACGTCGACGCCGTCTACATGCTCTGGGTCATGGACGCCGTCGACGGTGCTCACAACCTCCTGCGCGAAATGAACGTGCCGGTCCACTTCGGCGGCGGCGCGGCGGGAGCTGGGAAGTAGTCTCACTTCATCGATGAACAAAGGGCGGGCTCTCGGGCCCGCCCTTTTGGCGTCTGGGCTTCTCCCGTCTCTTCACTTCTGAAGGTTGTACACCTCGAAGGACTGCTCCTGAGGTGGGTTCGCGAAGCCGCCTTCTACGCCCGCCTGAAGCTTCGGACCGAGCGTGTTGTCACGAAACGCTTCCCAACTCGCCTTGGAGTCATGGATCGCCACGATCGTCCACCCGCCCGCCGAGGGGCCTGCTGCGTGATAGATCTGGCCTTTCGGGAGGGTGCTTCTGTCTGGATGTACCGCTGCCAGTGATGCCTCGTACTGCTCTTTGGTCCCGCCGGGAAAGAAGTGAACTACTCCGTAAGCCATACTCTCTCTCCTTTTCTTGACGCGTAGTGAGCGCGAAAGCTGGCGAAAGGATACGCCGGTGGCGATGGATCAACGACGCGCCGGGGCCACCAAGCGGACCGCGAGAATCTGGGGGTTGACCTCAAGAATCTGGGGGTTGACCCCGAGAATCTCGGGGTTGACCTCAAGAATCTGGGGGTTGACCGCGAGAATCTCGATATTAACAGCAAGAATCTCGCTGTTGATCGCAAGAATCTCGACGTTAACAGCAAGAATCTCGCTGTTGATCGCGAGAATGTCGCCGTTGAGCGCGAGAATGTCGAGGTAGTTGGCGAAAATCTCGACGATTTCCGTGATGTTGACGACAAAATTGGTGGAATTATCACTGCGCCGCTCGCGGCGACGTTCGAGATTGCAGCCGCCACTCACACCGCCTCGAATACCTCCACCATCCCGTTCCGCACCCGCAGCAACACCGTCCGGTCATCCGCATCGCGAATCCAGATGCGATTTCCAGGATCGGTGGAGTCGATCGTCTCCACCCTCTCCATCAGTTCCTCGGCTGACTCGATCTCCTCGACCTCACCGTCGTCGAAGATGACACGAAGCGGGAATTCCGGGGTGGCCATGAGCTCTTCGAACGCGCGCGACGGGAGCTTAGCGCTTCGGCTATACTCCCCGCCTCAACTTTTCGAGACCAGTGGCGCAAGCCCGTCTCGCCTCAACCAAAGGAGCATTCCGATGTCCGGCCACAGCAAATGGAGCACCATCAAACACAAGAAAGGTGCGGCCGACGCCAAGCGCGGAAAGATCTTCACCCGCATCATCAAGGAAATGACCGTCGCCGCACGCATGGGCGGTGGTGACGTCGACGGCAATCCCCGCCTGCGCGCGGCAGTCGCCGAGGCGAAGGCCAGCAACATGCCGAAAGACAACATCGACCGTGCCATCAAGCGTGGCACCGGTGAGCTCGAAGGCGTGAACTACGAAGAGCTGACCTACGAGGGTTACGGCCCCGGCGGAGTCGCCGTCATGGTCGAGACGATGACGGACAACACGAACCGGACGACTCCCGAGATCCGCCACGCCTTCGAAAAGTGCAGCGGCAACATGGGGACCCCCGGCTCGGTCCGTTTCCAGTTCGAGCGCAAAGGCTACTTCGCGGTCGAGAAGAGCGCGGCCACGGAAGACCGGCTGATGGAAGTCGCCCTCGAAGCCGGCGCCGACGACCTCCAGACGCTCGACTCCGATATCTACGAGATCTACACGACGCCCGACGCGTTCGAGCAGGTTCGTACGGCCCTGGAGAAGAACAAGATTCCCACCGTCGAAGCCAAGATCGGCCAGATCCCGGCCAACCTCGTCAAGCTCGACGACCAGAAGTCGAAGCAGATGATGCGCCTCCTGGAAATGCTCGACGACCAGGACGACGTGCAGAACGTCTGGACGAACTTCGACATCCCTGAAGAGATGATGGAAGAGGAGTAGGTTTTTTCCATCGCGAGCGGAAAGAGAGCGGTGTCATCCTGAGCCGCCAACGGACGGCGAAGGATCTCAAGTTACGCGGCATGTGGCTCGATCAGCGCATTTTGAGTTCTTTCGCCGTCCGTTGGCGGCTCAAGATGGCACGAACCTCTCTTGTGGATTCATAACCGTTGCCCCTCATCTTCTCCATCGCCGCCTACGACTACATGGCCGACGCGCTCGTGCGCGCCTGTGGCGCTGAGCGTGGCGTGGTCGAGCGGAGCAACTTTCCGGATGGCGAGCACTATCTGCGCGTCGCCTCGGGCGTTCTCGATCAGCACGTCGTTGCCATCGGTGGAACGGTCTCCGATGCGGCCATGCTCGAGCTGTACGACCTCGCCTGTGCGCTCGTCGAGAACGGCGCCGAGACGCTGACGTTGATCGTGCCGTGGTTCGGCGGAGCGACGATGGATCGTGCCTCGAAGAGCGGCGAGTCGGTGACGGCCAAGAACCGCGCGCGCATCTTCTCGTCGATTCCGCCTGCGAAGAATGGCAATCAGATCCTGCTGCTCGATCTGCACACCGAGGGGCTTCCGCACTATTTCGAAGGAAGCCTGCATCCGGTGCATGTCTCCGCCAGACCGGTCGTCGAGACACTGGCCCGCGAGCTTGGTGGCGCGTCCTTTATCCTCGGCTCCACCGACGCCGGCCGCGCCAAGTGGGTGGAATCGCTCGCCAACAGCCTCGGCGTTCCTGCCGCCTTCGTCTTCAAGCGCCGCCTGGGGCCTGCGGAGACCGAGGTGACTGCGGTCAGCACGAAGCTCGACGGCGAGACCGTCGTCATCTACGACGACATGATCCGCACCGGCGGCTCGCTGATGAACGCCGCACGCGCGTACCGCGACGCCGGTGCCGGCCGTCTCGTCGCCATCGCCACGCATGGCGTCTTTCCGAGCGATGCATTCGAGACGATCCATGCAAGCGGTCTCTTCGACGCCATCGCCTGCACCGACAGCCATCCGAACGCGCTCGCTCTCAGCGCACGCGGTTTGATCGTGCGGCCGGTGGCGGAGTTGTTCTGCAGGTATTTACGGTAGCGGTCTTGTTGAACCACAGAGACGCAGAGGTCACAGAGGTACTCTGTGACCTCGGTGCCTCAGTGCCTCAGTGGTGAAGGGCCTTACTGTCCCACAACGAAATCCGACCGCACGAACCCGATCTGGTCACCGAAGCGCACGAGCACCTTCGCGGCGTAGTGACCATCCGGCAAGTCGAAGTTCTCCGAGAGACGCACGGGCCTGTTGGGGTCGACGCGGGCTGCCTCGATCGTGATCCGCCTTTGTTTGAAGGCTACAACCGAATTGCCCGAATAGACGTAAGTCAGCGCCTCGGCTTCGACATCCTGCGAATCGCTCAGTGCCAATAGCTCGCGCGTGGCGATGTCGACGTCGACGACGGCGTGCTTTCCCGTCGGAGTCACAGCGGCGCGCAGTGTGAGGCCCGTCTGCGGCAGGTCGTTCATCAGGACGTCGGCGAGGTGCAGGGCGTCATTCGACGCCGGTAGCGAGATCTCGTTCGAGTATGAAGGCCGATAGGTTACGCGAGCGCCGGAGGGAGCGTTGCGCACCTTGACGCGGATGGCGTTCGTTTTCCGTCCGCTGGTGGGGCGGAATCCAAGAACGTAGACCACGCGCTGCTTTGCGGTGAGCTCCTGGATGGCTACGTTCATATCGCTCGTGCGCTCGACCAGCGTGCCGCCGGTATCGTGAGTGAGGGCGAAGAGACCCTCGGTATCGATGATTCTCTGTCCCGGCCGCAGACCCTCGATGTCGATCGCATCAAGGAACACAGAGGCTGCCGTGAAGTGGCCAATCATCTCTTGCAAGTCACGGCCAAGGCGGGGATCAGCGCCTAAATTCGGGTTGCCCGTCACCGCTACATCGTTGTAGTGGAAGCTACTTGCTGACGCTTCATAAGGGGAAGCGAACGCATTGGTTCCTGATTGAAGCATGGAGAAGGTTCCGTATCCGGTGGGAGCCCCGTATCCACTGAAGACAGTCGAATGACCAGACGGAACCCCGTGAATGAGCGAGTCATCGAAGCCACCGGAGAGGAGCACGACGTGCTTCTGTCCGTCGAGTATGGCCATGCGGTCGGCAAGAGTGCTCAGCGCGCGGATCTCATCCTCGACCGCGTTGCGCAGCGGTTGTAAAGCGAGATCGCGCATGAATCCGAATTCCTGAATTGCCCGCATGTTCGGGCCGGCCTCGGAACCCCCTGCCCTCACGGTGAGGAACAGCGGATCACCAGCCCGCGCGCTGCCCAGTCCGGCAAGTGCGCGACGCAAGAGAGCCTGATCGCGCGTGAAGGGAGCGGCGAACTGAAGACTGTGGTTCCCTGTGTACATCGCCACGGCGAAGACGTCGCCCGGCAGAGCGTGATCGAGGTACTGCAACGCCGCTTTTTGCGCGCGCTGCAATGCGGAGCGCGAGGAGAAGCGCAAATCGAAGGTGAGCAGATAGAGCCGCCGCTGCCGCGGATCGCTCGTCGTCGCAGCGGGCAACGCCGCGAAGTCGATCGTGTCGAAGTAATCGACCGCCTGCGGCTTGCCGTTGACGTAGATCTCGAAGTCATCCTTCGTCAGGCCCGTGACGGCGTGGCCGTTCACGGAGATGTACACCGGAACCTGAACGACCTCGACGGTCGCCACCTCGTGGTGAGCTGCGAAAGCCGGCGATGAGACGAGAAGGAGCGCCGAGGCAAGAAGGCTGAGGCGACGGTTCATGTCATTCTCCGATCGTTGCGTGCTGCGTGTCGATGAAGCCGGGGATGAATGGGAATGTCCGCAGGTCGGACGGGATGATGCTGAGGAGCCCCGCTTGCCTGCCTGCGTCCAGCGTACCAAGTACAGCTCCTGTGCGCTCAGGCACTTAGCGGCAGCCGATCCCTCGTGTGTCGCCCTCAACGGCCACCAGCGTCCTCATTAGTGGTTATTGAGCCGAGTCGTTCGCAATCATGCCGATCGACGACTCCTCCTGATCCGCTGTCAATTGTCAATTGTCAACTGTCCATTCTCAACTGCCCCAAACCTTCTCCGGCCGTTTTCGTCTTACCATCGCAACTGCCTGATGAAGATCCGCGCTCAGCTCGTTCTCGCTTGTTTCCTCCTCTCGGTTCTTCCGTTGAGTGTCATCGTCGTTTATTCATATGAATCATCGCGGCGCGCGCTCGAAGCTGCTTATCGGCGCGAGGCCGACGCGCGCACGAAGCAGATGGACCGGCGTCTGGCTACGATCCGCGGCGATCTGCAGCAGCGGCTGGCCGAGGTGTCGGCGTTGCCGATGACGAACGGAGCGTCGGATCGCACGCCCGACGTCGGCAACATCCTCCTGACGATGGGCGACGCGGCCTCGCTCGTCGACTCGCTCGAGATTCGTCCGGTGCGTGTCGCTTCGCTTCCGAAAGTACAAGTGATCGTGCGGGAGGAGATTCGGCACGTGGCCAGCGCGAACAATGCGCCGAAAGCGAACCGCAACGCTCCGCCGGGCGTCGAGGAGCCGCCCGCGCCTCCGGAAGCTCCGGCAGTCAGCGCTGCCGAAGCGGCGGCGGACGCGGCGGACGAGGCTGATGCGACGCCGAGCCCCGACGCATCTCCGGCCGGGGCATCACCAGCGATCGCTCCCGGTGTGCCGCGGCCTCCGACGCTGCCGCGCTTCACGATGTCGCCCGAGCAGCGAGCGGCAATCAACGAGATCGCCACGCTCAGTGCGAAACTCGGCGAGAGCTTTCAGAACATGCCGCCGGCGGATCGAACCGCCCTGGAGGCGAGAATCCAGGTGCTGCAGAGGAGCCTCAATGCCTCTCTGCGCGCCACGCAGACGCAGTGGAAGCAGCAGTTCGATGACGCGCAGAGGCAGCGCGAGATGTTTTTTATCGCCCGGCAGCAGCAGCGGATTGCCGCTCACGATGAGCTCCGCCGTGCGCACGATGCCGGGCGTGAGGCGCACGAACAGCCGTTTCCCGCCGCTCCTCGGGTTGCTCCCACTCCTGCACCCGCCGCCGCGCCGCAGGTTGCCGCTGTTCGCCCGACACCAGCGCCCGCTGCCGCGGAGGACGTCGTCGTGAAGAGCACGCCGGCTGATGCCGTTCGCGCGCACGAACATCCGGCGTCGTTCCTTTTCGGACAGAAGTTCAATTTCCCGCTGCGCAAAGAAGGGACGATCGTCGGCCACATTTCAGCGCAGGTCAGCACGCCCGAAGTCGTTCGCCGCGTCCTCGGATCGCGCAGCGATGACAACGACGAGATCACGTTTGCTCTCGACAACGCCAACAACGTCTACACGCGCACGCCCGCCGATCGGAAGACCATCGACAGCGCCGGAATCACGGAACGCGTCCTGAAGAACCGTCCACTGAACGATGTACACGACTGGATCGTCGTGATGTCGCGCGATCCGCAAAGCGGCCTGCGCGTCGGCGTAGCCCGGCCGGTCGGCGACAACCTCGAGGAGCTGCGCAAGACCGCCGGCAAGAACTTCGGCTACGGCATCGCCCTCATCTTCGTGGCGATGATCGGCATCGTCCCCATCGCCAACCACATGACGCGCGATGTGAACCTCGTCACGCGCGGCGCCGAGCGCATCGCGCAGGGCGACCTGATGACGCGCCTTCCGGTGAAGTCGAAGAACGAGATCGGCCAGCTCGCCGCCGCGTTCAATCGCATGGCCCAGGACCTCAGCCTGCAGCAGCAGACCATCGTCGAGCAGGAACGGACGCGCAAGGAGCAGGAGATCCAGCAGCGCTTGCTGGCGATCGAGTACGAACGGAAATCGATCGACCTCGAGGACGCGCGGCGCTTCCAGTTGTCGATGCTGCCGAAGTCGGTTCCGGCGCACGATCGCTACGACGTCGCCGTCTTCACGCTGACCGCGGCGGAAGTGGGCGGCGACTACTACGATTTCCACGTCGCTGAAAACGGCGTGATGACCACGACGATCGGCGACGCCACCGGCCACGGCGCAAAAGCGGGCACGATGGTCACCGTCATCAAAGCGCTCTTCGCGGGTTATGTGCCCGAGGTGACGCCGGCGCAGTTTCTGCGCGACGCGGCCGAGAAAGTGAAGCGCATGGACCTCGGGCGCATGGCCATGGCGCTGCTGCTGGCCCGCTTCGACCGCGAGCGGCTGACGGTGGCGTCGGCCGGAATGCTCCCCGCGTACGTGCATCGCGCGCGCGGCGGCAACATCGAAGAAGTCGCGCGCGGCGCCACGCCACTGGGCACCCTCGGTGCCGACTACCACGACGTCGTCATCGACCTCGCCGCCGGCGACACGGTCCTCTTCATGACCGACGGCTTCCCCGAGTTGCAGAACGAGTCCGGCCAGCAACTCGGCTACGCGGTGGCTGTGGATGAATTCGCTGCCGCCGCGGGCGGCGCCACAGCCGCTGACGTGATCGGCTCACTGGCCGCGGCGGCAACGCGCTGGAACGGTGAGCGTCCGCCGAATGATGACGTCACGTTTGTAGTCGTGCGCGCGAAATCGGCATGACACAATCCGCGGAATGCCTCCGCGCGTCTCGGTGATCATCCCCACCTACAACTGGAGCAGCGTCCTTCCGTACTCGATCGGAAGCGTGCTGCGGCAGACGATGGGCGATTTTGAGCTCCTCGTGGTCGGCGATGGCTGTACCGACGACTCGGAACAGGTGGTTGCCGGAATCAGTGATCCCCGCCTGCGGTGGATTAACCTGCCAGTACGCACCGGGCATCAGAGCGGTCCGAACAACGAAGGACTGCGGCATTCCCGCGGGGAGTTGATCGCCTACCTCGGTCATGACGATTTGTGGCTGCCGCATCACCTCCAGGCGCACGTGATGGCCATTGAGGCATCGGGCGCGGACATGACCCACTCCCTCCTCGCTCTGGTCGAGGCCGATGGTGGCGATGTATGGCCGGTCAAGCCGCGGCCGGATATCAAAGTCTGGGGGCCTCCGTCGTGCACCGTACATCGCCGCAGCGTTACGGAAGCGCTGGGCGGTTGGCGCAATTACAGGGAGGTGAGTGTTGTCCCGGAGACCGATCTCTGGCGGAGAGCGCGCGACGCCGGCTACCGCTTCACCTTTGTCCCGCGGTTGACGGGAATCAAGTTTCCGGCGTCGATGCGACGCGGCGTCTATCAGAGCCGGCCATGCCATGAGCAGGCCGCCTGGAGCGCTCGAATCGCAGCGGAGCCTGATTTGGAGACGACGTTGCTGGTGCGCATGATCGCCGACAGCCGCGATGCCAGGCAGATGTCGTATCGTCAACTAGTCGAACAGCTCGTCAGCCAGACGGTTGTTCGTATCCGGCGGCGGCTGAAGGGAGCCGGCATCGACGATGCTCGACGGTTCAAAGGTTTGTAGCAGGAGATGGCATGCTTCCAGGCGCGCGCAAAGATGCGCAGTTGGTGACGAAGGATTGGCAGAAGATCGAGAAGGTGATCGACGGCGTCGTCGTTCGCGAAGTCCTCCATGTCCCTCGGGACCATGGCGTGATCACCGAGATGTTCCGCCCGGAGTGGGATCCCACCGGTCTTCCTGTTGTGCACATCTACCAATCGCGCCTCTTCCCGGCGGCAATCGGCGCGTGGAGCTGCCACGCCACAACGATCGACCGGCTCTTCGTGAATCAGGGGTATCTCAAGATCGTTCTCTACGACGGCCGCGAGGAGAGCAAGACCTCCGGACAGGTGATGGAGATGCATGCCGGCGACGCCCGTCCTTGTTTCGTGGTCATCCCGAGCGGCGTGTGGCACGGCCTTCAAAACCTCGGCGCCTCCGATGCCCTCATCGTGAATTGCCCGACGAAGGCTTACAACTACGAGGACCCCGATCACTACCGCCTTCCGTATGACTCACCGGAGATTCCGTACAGTTGGGCGATGAGCGGGGCGGCCCGGCTGCGCTCGGACGGGCGCTGAGGGAGTAGCGCAGGCATTCTTGCCTGCTACCGCTGGGCGTCCCTGCCCAGCGGTGTTTTCTGCGCCATTTCGAAACGATTGATCGGATCGTCAATCAAGCAACCATACCGCCGGGCAAGAATGCACGACGGGAGCAGGCGAGAATGCCTGCGCTACTTGACCTTCTCGAAGTGCAGATACTCCCACTCTGCGTTCGGTACATCGGGCCGGGTCTTGCCCCAGAAGCGGAAGGTGCCGGCATCGTCGCGCATCTCCTCGCCGTTCGTACACCACTGCGTGCGGAAGGGGATCTCGTGCGGGAGTTTCTCGCCGCCTTTGATCCAGCGATCGGCGACGAACGTGAACTCCGTGAAGTCCTTGTTGAGCGGATTGCCGGCCGGGTGATGGACGAGCTTCGTGATGTGCCCGATCGCGATCCAGTCCGCTTTGGCATCGCAGACGGCAGGATCGAATTGCGCTTTCGGAGTCCAGCAGGGAGGCGGCGGGCAGGGCTTTGTCGCGAATGCGGAACAGGCTAAGAACGCGAGCAGGGTAGCGAGAGCCAATCGCTTCATCATCATTTCTCCTCGGACGTTGGACTCCGATTCGTGTCGGGAAGAAACTCGATCAACGTCCCCACCGACTTCCGCATCAGAAACTCCGACTCGCCGCGCATGAGGTAGTCGTCCAGCTCACCGACCAGTTTGTATCCGAGGCGTTCGTACAGCGCCCGGGCTCGCGGGTTGTACGACGACACGCAGAGAAACACGTTCGGGAACTCGCGGAAGATCCGCTTCTCGGCAAACGCGACGAGACGCGATCCCAGTCCTCCGCCGCGCGCGCTCTCAGCAACGCAGACGATCTGGATGTAGCCGACGAACGCGCCTTGCAGGACGAGGATGATGAAGCCATGCGGCTCGCCGTTCGCCCGCGCCACCCACACCTCGCCCGACGGATTCGTCACCCGCGCCAGGCATTGCTCGAATGTGCGGCCGAAGTGCAGCCACGGGTCGCTCGAGGCCATCATCTCCGCGCAGACCCGGGCCTCGGCGTCGCCGGAAAGCCTGCTGATCGCTACCTCTTCCATTTTGCAGCGAGTCTACGCGATGATGCGCGGATGACGAATCCAGGAAAGCCTCAGACGGGCGAATACGCCAGCTACTATCAGAATTACATCGATCTCGCTAATGAGGATGACATCGTCGGCGCGCTCGACGCGCAGGCGCGCGAGACGGCCGCGCTGCTCGGAGGACTGACCGACGAGGAGGCCGCGCATCGTTACGCGCCGGACAAGTGGAGCGTGAAGCAGGTCGTCGGTCACATCATCGACGCCGAGCGCGTGTTCGCGTATCGCGCGCTCTCGATCGCGCGCGGCGAGACGAAGCCGTTGCCGGGATTCGATCAGGAGCCGTTCGTCATCAACGCCAGATTTGACGATCGGCCGCTGTCCGATCTCGCCGAGGAGCTGGCGGCGGTGCGGAGGGGAAACGTGATGATGATGCGTGCGCTCTCGGACGACGCGTGGCGCCGCATCGGCACGGCCAGCGAGAATCCCGTTAGCCCGCGCGCGATCGCCTACATCATGCTCGGGCACGAGCGGCACCATCTCCGCATCGTCCGCGAGCGTTACCTCGGCACCCCTACAGCAGCACGTACCGCGTAACCGCAACGTAGTGGCAGGCGCTGCCGCCGATCACGCAAAGGTGCCAGACGCCGTGCGCGTGAACGACGTGCTTCGAGAGCGCGAAGAAGACGATGCCGAGCGTGTAGGCCAATCCGCCCGCGGCGAGCCAGACGATGCCGCGCGAAGGCATTGCCATCCGCAGCGGTTGGATAGCAACGACGACGAGCCATCCCATCAGCACGTAAAGCACCACCGAGACCGGGCGATAGCGGCCGCGCAGCAGCGTGTCCTTCAGCACGCCGGCGATAGCCAGCGTCCAGACGATGCCGAAGAGCCACCAGCCCCACGGACCGCGCAACGTGATCAGCGTGATCGGCGTGTACGTCCCGGCGATCAGCAGATAAATCGCGCAATGGTCGAACACGTGAAACACGCTCTTGGCCCGGCCGCGCAACGAGTGGTAGAGCGTTGAGCTGAGATAGAGGACGATCATCATCGCGCCGTAGATGGCGATGGCCGTGACCGTCTCGCGGTCACGACCGCGTGAGACCGCGGACTCGACGGCGACGATCGTCCCGATGATCGCCAGAACCGAGCCGGCGATGTGCGTGATGCTGTTGAAACGCTCTCCCGCGTACATGAGCCGAATCTAGCATGCCGATCGGGGTCTGTGCGGCGGGTGAATTCAGGGAACGGTTCACGCGGAGACGCGGGGACGCGGAGTGGATACCTCCGTGTCCTCCGCGCCTCCGCGTGAACCAAGAAAAAAACTAGAACGGAACTTCGTCGTCGTCTTCCATCTGGCCGCCACGTTCGGCCGGTGCGCCCGTCGCTACTGGCTTACCCGCGTAGCCGCCACCACCGCTGTAACCGCCGCCTTCGTCGTCGCTCTTCTTGTCGAGCATCTGCATGTCGCTGGCGACGATTTTCGTTCGGTACTTTTTCTGGCCTGATTCCTTGTCATCCCAGCTTTCAGTCCGTATCGAGCCCTCGATGTAGACCAGCTTCCCTTTGCGGAGGTACTGGCCGCAGATCTCGCCCAGTTTCCCCCACGCTTCGATGTTGTGCCACTCGGTACGTTCCTGCTTTTGTCCGCTCTTGTCGGTGAATCTCTCATCGGTTGCGATTGAAAATTTCGAGACGCTCGTTCCGCTCGGAATGGAGCGGATCTCGGGATCTTTGCCGAGGCGTCCGACGAGAATGACTCTGTTCACTGATCCTGCCATTTGGTTCTCCTGTTCGAGTGATTGCTTGTTGCTGGTTACGCGGATTCCCCCGCGAGAGACGAGGCTCCCGGGCGTCGTGTGGGTAGACGGTATTTTATCCGACGGTTGCATCTGTGTGCGTTTTTCTACCCCGGGTAGAATCCGTGTCTGTGAAGGTTGTGATCCAGCGGGTGAGACGCGCCTCCGTGAGCGTCGGTGACGAGCTCGTCTCCGAGATCGGTCCTGGTCTCCTGCTCCTCGCCGCGGTCGAAAAAGGGGACGCCGAGCAGACCATGCGCGATGCCGCGAGGAAGATTCGCGAGCTGCGTATCTTCAGCGACGATGCCGGAAAGATGAATCGCGACGTCACCGAAGCGGGCGGCGCGATTCTGGCGGTATCGCAGTTCACGCTGGCAGGATCGATTGCCCGCGGACGCCGGCCGAGCTTCGACAACGCTGAGGAGCCGGAGCGGGCGAAGACGCTGTTCGAGCTGTTCGTGACCGAGCTTGCGTCGACCGGCATACCAGTCGAGACCGGCCGCTTCCGCGAAATGATGATCGTCTCGCTCGAGAACGATGGGCCTGTGACGTTCGTGTGGGAGAGTCGATAGCAATCTCTCAAAAGATTGGTCACGCGGAGACGCGGGGACCGCGGAGTCTCACGAGCTCCGCGTCTCCGCGTGAAACGGTTCTAAAGACGCCGCTATACTCCGCCGCCTATGCCTTACGAACCCAAACTGATCGAAGAGAAGTGGCAGCGCGCATGGTCCGACGCACGCGTGGCCGAGGTCGATGTGAACGCGCCCGGCGAGAAGTTTTACATGCTGAACATGTTCCCGTATCCGTCCGGCGATCTTCATGTCGGCCACGGCCGGAACTACATCCTCGGCGACGCGCTTTACCGCTACTTCCGGATGCAGGGACGCGCCGCGCTCAATCCGATGGGATGGGATGCGTTCGGTCTGCCTGCCGAGAATGCCGCCATCAAGCGAGGCATCCACCCGCGGCAGTGGACGGTGTCGAACATCGAGCGTGAGAAGAAGCAGTTTCTTCGCTGGGGCATCCTCTACGACTGGTCGAAAGAGCTGGCGTCGTGCGAGCCGGAGTACTACCGCTGGAACCAGTGGCTCTTCCTGCAGCTCTTCAAGCGCGGTCTCGCGTATCGCGCCAAGGCGCCAGTGAACTGGTGCCCGTCCGATCAGACGGTGCTCGCCAACGAGCAGGTGATCGACGGTCGTTGCGAGCGATGCAACTCGATCGTCATCCAGCGCGACCTCGAGCAGTGGTTTCTCAAGATTACCGATTACGCCGACCGCCTCGATGCCGGTCTCGACACGCTCGAGCACTGGCCGGAAAAAGTGAAGCTGATGCAGCGCAACTGGATCGGCCGCTCGGTCGGCGCCGACGTCGACTTCACCGTTCCGTCCCTCGGCAAAGCGATGCGCATCTTTACGACGCGCCCCGACACGATCTTCGGCGCGACGTTCATGGTGCTGGCGCCCGAGCATCCCGATGTGGCCACGTTGATCGCCGATCATGCTGATCGCGCGGAGATCGAGCACTGGATTGCAGGCGTGCGTAATCAGTCGAACCTCGAGCGGCAGGAGGCAGGGAAGGAAGGTCGCTTCACCGGCAAGACCGCGACCAATCCGTTCACGAACGAGCAGATCCCGATCTGGCTCGGTAACTTCGTGCTGATGCAGTACGGCACCGGCGCGATCATGGCCGTGCCGGGACACGATCAGCGCGACTTTGAGTTTGCGCGCCAGTACAACCTCCCAATCCGCATCGTCGTCCGCCCATCGGGCGGCGAGACTCCGGACGCAGACACGATACCCGAAGCATTCGTCGTCAAAGACGATTCGGCAATAGCGGTCAACTCCGGCCTCATCGACGGACTGCCGACGCCGAAGGCGATCGCCAGGATCATCGACGAGATCGAGCGCCGCCACATCGGCAAGAAGATGGTTCGCTACCGTCTGCGCGACTGGCTCATCTCGCGGCAGCGCTACTGGGGAACGCCGATCCCGATGATCTATTGCGAGCGGGACGGGATCGTTCCGGTCCCCGAGGAGCAGTTGCCGGTTGAGCTGCCACTGGATGTGCCGTTCACTGGGCGCGAGGGGAATCCGCTGGCGAAGGACGAGCGCTTCGTCAACACGACCTGCCCGAAGTGCGGTGGCCCGGCGAAACGCGAGACCGACACGATGGACACGTTTGTCGACTCCTCCTGGTACTACGCGCGCTTCATCTCGGCGCACGACGACACGAAGATCGTCGACACGCCGCTGGCCAACCGCTGGCTGCCGGTCGATCAGTACATCGGCGGCATCGAGCATGCCATCCTCCATCTGCTCTACGCACGCTTCATCTGCCGCACGCTGCACGACATGGGGTTGTTGAATTACGAAGAGCCGTTCACGCGCCTGTTCAATCAAGGAATGATCACGAAAGAGGGCTACCGCGACGCCGAGCACGGGACGTGGGTGGCCATCGCCGACGTCGAGTGGATCGATGGAAAGCCGGTGCAGAAAACAACGGGCCGGCCGCTGATCGCCGAGATCAGCAAGATGTCGAAGTCGCACTTCAACGTCGTGCCGCCCGACGAGTTGATCGACAAATATGGCGCCGACACGGAACGCGTCTACACGTTGTTCATCGCGCCGCCGGAGAAGGAAGCGGCGTGGTCGGACGATGGCGTCGTCGGCGCCTCGCGGTTCCTCAACCGCGTGTGGACGTGGCAAGAAATTGCGAAACCTTCCGGGCGGCCCGTATCGCGCGAACTTATGAGGAAAACACATCAGACGATCGCCACCGTCACGCTGCGGATGGAGCGGTTCGAATTCAACACGGCCATTTCCGCACTGATGGAGTTGTCCCATACCATCGGCGTTGAGTGGATTGGTGGCTCGGATGTCCGTGCTGCCTTTAAAACTCTGCTACAGCTGCTTCATCCTTTCGCTCCGCACATCACCGAGGAGCTGTGGCAGACGTTGGGGGAGAAAGGCTTCATCCTCACCTCGGATTGGCCGAAAGCCGATCCGGCCCTGATGGTCGAGGACGTCGTGACGATCGTCGTGCAGGTCAACGGCAAGCTTCGCGGGCAGGTCGAAGTGCCGAATCCGCCGGAGAAGGACGTTGTGCTGGCCGCCATCCGCGCCAACCGGAAGGTCCAGCAGTGGCTGGCCGGCAAAGAGGTCGTGAAAGAGGTGTACGTGCCGGGGAAACTGGTGAACATCGTGATCAAGGGGTAGGGGGGGCGCACTTTCAAAATGCTTTCAAAATGGGGTCAGGTCTGATTTTGAAAGTGACGAACGAGCGTCCGTCTCGCAGCGCGCATTCTTGTCACTTTCAAAATCAGACCTGACCCCATTTTGAAAGTGACGTGTTACCTTTCCAATCCATGAGACGTCTCGCACTTCTGCTCCTGCCGGTTCTGGCCACATCGTGCGGCTACGCGCTGGTCGGCAATGCCAACAACCTCCTCGGGCCGAGCGTGCACACGATCCATGTGCCGGCCTTCGTGAACAAGACCACGCGCGTCGAGCTCGAGCAGCGCGTCACGCAGGCGGTCGCCGCGGAGTTCGTCTCGCGCGGGCGGCTGAAGCTGGTCAACACACCGGCCGAGGCCGATGTGATCCTGCGCGGATCGATCGACTCCTTTGGCATCTTCCCCGTCGCTTTCAACGCCCAGGGCCGCGCAACCCAATATCAAATCTCCATCACCGCCAAGATCGAGCTGCTCGATCACAAGGCCGACGACAAAGTGCTCTGGAAGAACGACCAGTACCGCTTCGCCGAGAACTACCAGGTCAACACCGATTCGACCGACGCCTTCGACCAGGAAACGCGCGCCATCAACGAGATCGCTGTGCGCTTTGCGGAATCGCTGGTGACGAATCTGCTTGAGGGATTTTGATTCCTGCGCTGGCGCGCGTTGTCGGTTGTCGGTTGATTGCGCTTCGCGCGTGATCGTTCTGCCCGTTACGACAGCCGCCGATATAACTCAGCGTTCTTTTCGAGGACGCGGCTGACCGCCTGTTCGAACGGAGCGTCCCGCTGAATCTTCTCCTCCACGCTCGTCTGCAGGAGTTGCTCCACGGAGACTCCGCGTTGCTGCGCGGCCTCTTCGATCCTGGACGCGACATCATCAGGGACGTGCACTTCGAGAGTTTTCATCGCAGGCATTTTATCGCAGGGCTGATGATTGCGCTGCGCGCGTTGTCGGTTGTCAGTTGATTGCGCTTCGCGCGTCGTCGAACCAGTTCCCGAAGATTGCACATCGAGCATCGCGCGCTCTCGAACCCGCACGGACAACGCGCGAAGCGCAATCAACTGACAACCGACAACGCGTGCGCCGCCAGGCGCACGCAACGTCACCTTCGCTGAATCTTCGCCCTCTCCTCATCCTTCCGATCGGTGACGAGCGTCGTGACGACGAGGTAAATGCCGGCGATCGCGGCGAGAAGGTAGCCGGTCACCGCAATCGCCGGGTAACCGAAGAGCTGCGCGTGCGTTGGCACACGCATCATCATCGACGATGCGATCAGCAGTGCGGCGATGATTACGCCGACCGTGATGCGGTTGGCGATCTTGTGGATGCCCGCGAGGAATTGTTCGGCTTGCGTGAGATTGAGATGGAACCCCAGCCGGCCGGCGGCGGTGAGGTCGATGATCTCGCGTGCACGGTGCGGCAGGTCGAGCATCAATTGATTCAGATCGAGCAGGGCAGGATAGAAGTTGCGCGGCGCGAACTTCTGCGCGAGCTTCTGCACCATCAGCCGCTCGGCGTAATCGCGGATCACCGTGTGTGGGTCGTAGTCGGGATCGAGCCGCCGCGTGACGCCGTCGAGATGCAGCAGCGTTTTGGCCAGCATGGCCAGCTCCGCCGGCACCTTCAGCTCGTTGCTGTTGGCGACGCCGATGACGTGGAAGATCAGGCGTCCGATGTTGATCTGCCGCACGTCGACATCGTGGAACGTTGACACCAGGGCCGAGATCTCGCGAACGAAACGCATGGCGTCGAAGTGCTCCTGCACTTCCGACACGCGCACGCATGCATCGGCCGCCTCAGCGCCGCGATTCGACGATATGGCCAGCAGCAGTTTGATGATCTCGTCCTGAAACTCGCGGCTGACGCGGCTCACCATCCCGAAGTCGAGCAGGACGACCTCGGCCTGGTTGTCGTCGAGATCGCGCACGAAGACGTTGCCGGGATGCGGATCGGAGTGCCAGATGCCATCGACGCAGATCTGCTTGAGATAGGCACGCGTTAGCGCCGAGGCGAGGTCGGCGTAGTCGTGGTCGATGACTTGCAGCGGCGTCAGCTTCGAGACCTTCCGCCCGCGTATGTGCTCGCTCGTCAGCACGCGCGAGCTGGTCATGTCGTGAATGACCGTGGGGATGTAGATCTGCGGGAACTCCGCCAGGTTCTTGCGCAGGATCTCGGTGTTGCGCGCCTCCTGCTCGTAGTTCAGCTCATTCATCAGCGAGATGCGCGCTTGTTCGATCGAGCCAATGAGGTTCATCTTCCGGCCGATGTCGCTGTGCTGTTCGATCGTCGTCGCGATCTCGGTGAAGACTTCGAGATCGTGCTTCACCTGCTCGCGGATATTCGGCCGCTGCACTTTGACGACGACTTCGCGCCCGTCGCGCAGGACGGCGCGATGAACCTGGCCGAGGGATGCGGCGGCGAGGGGAGTGGACTCGAAGGACTCGAAGGCTTTGGAGATGCGGACCTTCAGATCCTCTTCGACGATTCGTTCGACGTCGGCGAACGAGAACGGCTCGCAATCATCCTGCAGCGATTCGAGGGCGACGATGTACTCGGGTGGCACGATGTCGGGCCGTGTCGAGAGGACCTGGCCGAACTTGACGTACGTCGGCCCCATCCCCTTGAGTGCGCTGGCGAAGGCCTCGGCGCGGCGCGCGACGTCCGGCTCGATCTCCGAGGCGGGGTCGTCGCTGACCAGAATCTCGTCGGTATCGAACGAGAGGTGGAAGTCTTTGCGGCCGTATTTTGTAAAGAGGACGAGCAGATCGCGGTAGGCGGCGATGTTCCGTGGCTTCAGCATTCTGCCCATGAGTTTGCATTCTGCGCGCCTGACTCTGATCGGGCCGCCATGTTAGGATTGCCCGAATCCAATTAGGAGCTTTTCACGATGTCAATCCATAGAACCCTGTTCACCTCGGAGTCTGTCACCGAGGGCCATCCGGACAAGATTGCGGACCAGATCTCGGACGCGATTCTCGACGCCGTTCTCGCGGAAGATCCCCTCGGGCGTGTTGCCTGCGAGACGCTCGTCACGACCGGTCTGGCCATGATCTCCGGCGAGATCACCACGAAGACGTACGTCGATTTTCCCTCGATCGTGCGCAACACCATCAAAGAGATCGGCTACACGCGGGCCAAGTACGGCTTCGACAGCGAGACCTGCGCGGTGATCTCATCGATCGATCCGCAGTCACCGGACATCGCCCAGGGGGTTGACACGGGCGGTGCGGGCGACCAGGGGCTGATGTTCGGCTTCGCCTGCCGCGAGACGCCGGAGTTGATGCCGCTGCCGATCATGATCGCGCACAAGCTGGCGCGCAGGCTGGCCGAGGTGAGGAAAGCGGGCGAGCTCGACTTCCTCCGCCCCGACGGCAAGTCGCAGGTCACGATCGAGTACGAAGGAAAGCGGCCGATCCGCGCCGCGGCCATCGTCGTCTCCACGCAGCATTCGCCGAGCATCGGTCACGGTGATCTGAGCGAGGCCATCATCGAGAAGATCATCCGGCCGGTCGTTCCGCCCGAGCTTCTCGACGAGCGGACGAAGTTTCACATCAACCCGACCGGCCGTTTCGTGACCGGCGGACCGCAGGGCGACACGGGCCTGACCGGACGCAAGATCATCGTCGATACGTACGGTGGCCGCGGACGCCACGGCGGCGGCGCGTTCTCGGGCAAAGATCCCACGAAGGTCGACCGTTCAGCCTGCTACATGGCTCGCTACATCGCCAAGAACATCGTCGCGTCGGGCCTCGCTGACGAAGTGGAAGTGCAGCTTGCGTACGCCATCGGCGTGGCCGATCCGGTGTCGGTGTACGTCGACACGTTCGGAACGGAAAAGATCTCGCAGGAGAGGATCATCGATCTCGTCCGCGAGAACTTCCTGATGACCCCTCGGGGAATCAACGAATCGCTCAAGCTGCGCCGTCCGATCTTCAAGAAGACCGCGGCCTACGGCCACTTCGGCCGCACCGAGCCCGAGTTCACCTGGGAAGCAACGGACAAGGCGGAGACGCTGCGCCGCGCCGCGGGTGTTGCGGAAGCCGTTACTGTTTAAGCCTCGATCTCATTCAAAACAACAAAAGGCCGCGCATGTCGCGGCCTTTTGTTGTTGAAGCGAAAGGAGCACAAACAAGAGTGTCTGTGCCACACAGGCCTGCTTCATGTGGCAAGGGCACTCCTGACTTTGCTCCTCCGCTATCTGGCCGGTTCCATGTGCATGCCAGAGTGTCTGTGCCACCCAGGCCGCTGTAACTAAAGGAGCACAGACAAGAGTGTCTGTGCCACATTGGCCTGCTTCATGTGGCAAGGGCACTCCTGACTGTGGTCCTCTGCTATTCGGCTGGTTCCGTGTGGCATGCCACAGTGTCTGCGCCACGGAGGCAGACTCAATGTGGCACAGACACTCTTGTCTGTGCTCCATCGGCAGAAAACACGAAACGCGCCGACCCCTCAGGGATTATCGGCGCGCTCCATACTTCGCCAGCGTCTCCCGAGCGAGTCGGGACAATTATTTATGATAGCGGATCGCGTGCCAGTTGCTACCGCGAGACCGCGCAACCCCGCGACCGCCCACTCACCGCACGTACTCGTAATTCACTTCGATCTCGTGGACGACTTCGACCGGCTTGCCGTCGATCGTCATTGGCTGATAGCGCCAGCTCTGGACGCGCATGAGCGTTTCTTCGTCGAAGATCGGGTATTCGGACTTCGTGAGGAACGTGATGTCCGAGACGCGGCCGTTCTTGCCGATCGTATAGCGGACGACGCTGTGTCCTTCGAGCTTGGCCTTCTTCGCCACGTCGGGATAATGCGGATACTCGTGTTCGAGCTCCTTCATCGGCACTTTGACATTGCGGTCGACGTAGACGCGGCCGTCATCGCCGAGGGTGATGCCTTTGCCGCCAAGCGCGCGGCCTGTCCCGCCCGGTGTGCCGCCCACCACGCCGTTGGGTGAGGCGCTCTTGGCAACGGGCACTGGCGCGGCAACCGGAGGTGGTGGTGGCGCCGGCTGTGGCGGCAGGACCTCGGGGATGATTTCCGGGATGATTGTCGGAGCGACGATCTGAGTCGGTGCAAGCAACGGTGGCGGCGGCGCCAACTCCCGCAACGGCCGTGGCTTGATCTCGACCGGTTTCGGCGGAGGTGGCGGCGGAGGGGGTGGATCGGGAAGCTGAGTCAGGCTGTACGCGACGCTCACCTTCGGTGACTGCGAGGGGAAGTCGACGTTCCAGACGCGAGCGGCCATGACCATCGCAATCGCGATCAGGTGGACGGCTACCGAGGCCGGCAATGTCCTGATTAAGATGCGTTGGCTGCGTGTCTGGAACGCCTCGGGCGCGACGGTCTCGAACATGAATATTAGGGGAAGCGCGAGGGGCGAAGAGTAGCACCGTTATTAGCCCCTTCTCGTTGCAATCGAACGCCCGGTGCGGAGCGTGTATTCTGTTGCGAGCTGGCCAGGGCCGGCGGAGAGACGAGTCATGGCGCGCTACATCCAGCGAATTACGTTGCTGGGCAGGCAGAAGTGGATCGGATGGGAGATCGACGGTGTCGGGACGGAGATCCCGGGCCTCATCCTCGCCGACGAGCTGCCCGAGGAGGATCTTCGCAGCCGCGGCGTGAAAGAGTTCAAGCATCTCCCGTTCGAGACATTCCTGGAGATGAACCCGCATTCGCAGCAGCCGTCGGACGGATCACTTCTGGATGAGGACGTCGAGTTCCGGCTCGACGCGCTGCAGGTCGGCATCGACCGTCTGCGCGGACGCGGTGAGGACGCCGTGCCGAAAGCGCTGCTTATGCACATGTTCGGCAACGCCGTCCACCTCAACCATCCCCGCGTCATCAAACGCCTTCAGGAGTGGGAGCAGCGCGGCGCCGTGGAGTTCGTGGGACGGGATGAGTGCTACCTGCGGATCGTCGGGAAGTTGTAATTTGCTCAAAAAAGCATTTCACGCGGAGACGCGGAGAGCACGGAGGGGGTTTTCTCCACGTTTCTCCGCGTCTCCGCGTGACACGCCTTTCAGCCAATCCCCAACTTCTCCCGCATCGCAACGTCTCCGATCTCAACGCGTGTGAATGTCGTCACGCCGATCTCGCGTAGCCTTTCCTCGCTCCAGTCGTCGACGTTCATCAGTCCTGAAACATCGCCGTCAATGCCCACAATCTCGTACCCAACCCAAAGCGCGAATCCCCGCTCCTCGGTCGGCCCGAGTGCGGTGGTGGATTTGAATTTCTTGACGTAGCGGGACATGGGCGTGGGTTGTAGCTTGCAATCTGGCAACATAGCAACTCCCATAGTGACAACCAAAAACGAACATGGCATCGCGCAAACAATCTCCCGAGACTCTGCTCAAGGCCCTCTTCCCGCCGATGCTGGCGACGATCACCGAGGCGCCGCCGCGCGACGCGAAGAGCTGGGCGTTCGAGCTGAAGTACGACGGCTTCCGTGCCGTGACGGCAATCGTCGATGGCAGCGTGGCGATTTGGAGCCGCAACAAGCTCGACCTGGCGCCACGCTTCCCCTCCGTCGCCGCTGCACTCTCGAAACTGAAACTTCCCGACGTCGTGCTCGACGGTGAGGTCGTCGTCCTCGATGAGCATGGCGCGCCTCGCTTCCAGCTTCTGCAGCAGGGCGACCGCCGGGAACTGCTCGTTGTCTTCGACATCCTCTGGCTGGACGGCCAGGACCTTCGCAGAAAGACGTACGAGGAACGCCGCGCGCTGCTGGTCAAGGCGCTGCGTCGCGCGCCATCGTCGATCACTGTCTCGGAGCAACTCGAAGGCGGTGGTGATGCGGCGTTGGAACACGCGAAGAAATCGGGCTGGGAAGGGATCGTTGCCAAGCGCCGGACATCGACCTACGAAGGCCGCCGCTCGAAGGAGTGGCTGAAGATCAAAGCGGTCAATGAGCAGGAACTGATCGTCGTCGGATGGAATCCCTCCACCCACTCCGCCCGCGAGATCGGCTCCCTCCACCTCGGCGTCATGGGCGCCGACGGCGAGCTTCACTACGCCGGCAAAGTCGGCACCGGCTTCTCGGTCAAGCAGCGCGCCTGGTGGCTGGAAGAGTTGTCGAAGGATGTCGTGCCGAAGTCGCTAGTCAAAGACGCGCCGCGCGAGCGCGTGGCCGTATGGGTTCGCCCCCGCTTCGTCGTGCAGGTGGCCTTCGCCGAATGGACCGCCGACAACCGCCTGCGGCATCCTTCGTTTCTGGGAATCCGGGAGGACAAGAAAGTGGGGGAGGTTGTGCGGGAGTCGGTAGTGCGGGAGTCGGTTGTCGGGAGTCGGGGGTCGGAGATGGATACGGCAAGCGCAGCGCGGAAGAACCCGGTGTCGAAGAAGGCTTCGGCTGGAAAGACCTCATCGACGAAATCCTCGCGCACCTCTCGCTCCGACACCCGACCCACGACGCCCGCAACCCCCGTAAACCTGACTCACCCCGACCGCATCCTCTACCCCCGCGACGGCATCACGAAGCAGGATGTCGCGGACTACTACACGGCGATGACGGAGCCGATGCTTCGCGCGCTGCGTGACCGGCCGCTGGCGCTCGAGCATTGGAATGACGGCATCGACAAGCCGTCGTGGTTCCATCAGGACGTTGGACGCGGCGCGCCGCCGTGGGTGAGCTCGATTGAGACGCCGACGCGCACGACCGGCAAAAGCGTTCGCCACCTCGAGGTTGACCGCCCGGAGACCTTGCGCTGGCTGGCCCAGATGTCGGTGCTGACCATTCACATGTGGGCCTCGCGCGGCGCCAGCCTGGAAGAGCCGGACTGGCTCGTCTTCGATCTCGATCCGGCCAAGGATCAAGGGATTGCTCAGGCAATTGACGCTGCAATGATCATCCGCCGCCTTCTCGACCACCTTCGACTTCCGTCACTGCCGAAGACTTCCGGCAAGCGCGGCATTCATGTGCTCATCCCGCTCGCCGGCGGTTACACGCACGAGGAGGCGAACGCGTTTGCCTGCTCCATCGGCGCCGCCGTGACGTCGAAGGTCCCGGAATTCACGATGGAGCGCGCGCTGAACAAACGGCAGGGGAGGCTCTACCTCGACTGCATGCAGAACGCGTACGGCAAGACGATCGTCGCCCCATACTCGCTCCGCGCCATCGACGCCGCGCCGGTCTCCGCGCCGCTGAAATGGGAAGAGGTCACGAAGAAGCTCGATCCGAAGAAGTTCACCCTCCGCACGATGCCCGCGCGCCTGGCGAAAGTAGGCGACCTCTTCGCGCGCGCCTTCGAAGATCGCGCGAAGCTTCCGGAGTTGAAATGATTATTGCGCCGGAACGCCGCCGTCTCGGCGGCTGGCCCGGCGGCGTCCCGCCGCCGCAGTGCAGTCGGGCCGTCGATAGCGCGCGGGGGATTAGATGAATCTGCCGGAGTTGAAGTGCTGCCGGGAGTAATAGGTCAATGGATGGAGCGTCAGCTTCTCCCACCGCGCGCCGGCGTTTCGATCGCGGACGTGGTGGAACGCGCCGGTTGGATTCCGAGTGCCGGCGGCACCGGACCGTATCTCGCCTTTCGCGCGCGCATCCCGTCGATCAGTCGTCAGGATGTTGACGATGCCGTGTTCAAGCGTATGGAGGTGCTGGAGCTTCCCGCCGTCCGCGACACGGCCTTTCTCGTCCCTCGCTCCGACGCCGGCGTCGCTCTCGCCGCCGGCCGCCGATCGCTCGACGAGCGCTTCCGAAAGCTGCCTGTCGAGCGGCGTGTCATCGAGGCACTTGCGAAGAAGGCACTCAAAGCGATCGGCGGAAACGCTCTCACGGCCGATCAACTGCGACGCGAGCTTCCCGCGAGCTCGATCGACGACCTCGGCGATGCGGGCAAGCGACTTGGCATCAACTCGACGCTGACCGCCGCGCTCAAGCTACTGCAGGCCGAGGGGAGAGTTTTGCGAACAACGAGCGACGGGAGACTCGACGGGCGCACGCATCTCTACCGCATCTGGCCGGAAGAGATCGACATCGCTCCGCCCGATAATCTCGATCAGGCGTTGGCGCAGCGGTATCTGACCTGGGCTGCTCCCGCCTCGATCGACGACTTCGCCTGGTGGGCGGGCATCGGCAAGCGGGCCGCAAAGGAGGCAGTCGGACCCTTGCGCATCGAAGACGTTCGCGCGCAACCAGCGCGCCGCGATGACGAAATTGTTCTCCTCCCGTTCCGCGACAACCTCTTCGGCCTCCATCGCGGACTCGATTCATTCATCGATGCCGGCATCGGCGAAGTCATGGACACAAACGGACGTGCCATCGACGCCAACAACGCGGCGATGCTGCATCACAACGCGATCGTCTCCGGCGGCACCCTGCGCGGGATCTGGGAGTTCGATGGCGAGCGCATCGCCGTGAAGCCGTTCGGCAAACCGCCTCGCGGACTCGATGAGGCAATCGCGAGGATGGAGCAGTTCATCCGCGAACAGCTCGGCGATCACAAGTACTACGCGTTTGATTCCGGTGCGACGCGGGCGAAGCGCGTTGACTTTGTTCGCTCCTGTTGAACCATAGAGACACAGAGGACGCAGAGGCCTCCGTGGCCTCTGCGTCTCTGTGGTGATCTGTCGTCACACGATACACTCCACCGCGTGAGAGCCATCATCACCGGCGCATCCCGCGGAATCGGCGCGGCGCTCGCGCGCGAATTGTCGCATCGCGGCTGGGCGCTCGCACTCCTGGCCCGCCGCGCGGATCTGCTCGATACGCTCGTCCGCGAGCTGCCAACGAAGTCGATCGCCTTGCCGTGCGATGTGACTGATGCTGCCGCCGTGCGCGCGGCTGTGAAAAAGGGCGAGGAAGCGCTCGGTGGACCGTTCGATCTCGCCGTTGCCAACGCCGGAGTCGGCGTTCCGTCCCATGCCGCGAAGTTCATCCTCGCCGACGCTGAGCTGATGGTGCGCGTCAACGTCTTCGGCATGTTCAATCTCTTCGACGCCGTCATTCCGTCGATGGTCGAGCGTCGTTCCGGCCGCTTCGCCGGCGTCGCCTCGATCGCCGGTCTGCGCGGTTTGCCCGCGACGTCGGTTTATTCGGCGACGAAAGCAGCGATGCAGGCATTCCTCGAAGCGAGCCGCATCGATCTTCTGCAGTACGGCGTCGGCGTGACAACAGTCAACCCCGGCTACGTCGAGACGGCGATGACGGAGAAGAACCGATTCAAGATGCCGTTCCTGATGAAGGTCGATGATGCCGCGCGCGTCATCGCGGACGGATTGGAGCGCGGCAAACGCGTGGTCGAGTTCCCGCGGCCGATGTCGCTTCTCATGCGTTTTGGCCGCCTCATCCCCGACGCGCTCTGGGAGCGCGCGACGTCGCCCTACGCGCGGCGCAAGATCGAACCGGAGAAAGTCAGACGATGACCCGCGATTTCAAAGCGACTGCCGGCGTCAGGCTCTGGGCCTTCCGCCACGTCTTCCTCCTCTACTTCACGAAGCCATCCGTGCTCGAAGTCAATGAGCGCCGCTGCGAAGTGCGCATTCCGCTGAATTGGCGGACGAAGAATCACCTGAAATCGATGTACTTCGGCGCTCTCTGTAGCGGCGCCGACGTCGCCGGAGGTTTGATCTGCTTTCATCTGATGTCGGCGATGAAGGTGCGCCTCTCCTTCGTCTTCAAGGCGGTGCGCGCCGAGTTTCTCAAGCGCCCCGAGGATGACGTCCACTTCGTCTGCGAAGATGGGGAAGCCATCCAGGCCCTCGTGCGCCGCGCCGTCGCCAGCGGCGAGCGCGAAGAGACGACGGTTCACGTCACTGCGCGCGTGCCGAAAAAACTCGGCGACGAGCCGGTGGCGCAGTTCGAGATGACGCTGTCAGTGAAGTCGGCAGCGCCAAAACTGTCATCCTGAGCCGCCGCAGCCGCCGCAAGATTTTGCTGCGCGCGCACCCAGCAGGTTATCGGCGGCGGAGGACGGTCGAAGGACCCCCTTATTCTGTGCAGAGTTTTCTTGCCCTCCCAACCGGCAGGAATCGGGGGGTCCTTGGACCGCCCTCCGCCGCAACTCCTGCCGGTGCAAAGGCAGCGTAAGGCGCGGCTTCGGCGGCTCAGGATGACAGACGTGCGGGCGTGTTCGACCTGGTATCCCGAACCTCCAAACCCGGAATCGATTAATCTAGCAGTCCGATGATCGAGCAAGCGATCGGCGTTTATGGCGGGGCGGAGCTCATCGCTGCCCTTCGCGGGCTCTGTCCGGCGCGCTCGTTCGCCGACGGTGCGGAACGCGACCGCTGCCGTGTCGTGATCATCGACATCGATTCGCACTCGCTCCTTCCTGACCCGCCGCGCAAGAGTCTCGTCCGCGTTCTGTTCGACGATGATGAGGCGGGGGAGGCGCGGCGCGAGGGTGACATCCGCGTTCCGCGCGCGGCATTCCTCGCGCATCCGGAAGACACGCTGGCCGTCGCCGTCGAGCTCGCGGACACCATCATCCATGCCGCGGGATTGGAGGCTGAGGTCGCGTATCTGACGCAGATCCAGGAGCTGATGACGATCTCCGACGCCGCGGCCGTCTCCGAGCGCATTACGCGGACCGTGCTCGACATGCTGGGGCTGACGCGCGGCGCGCTCTTCCTCCACGACCCGCGCATCGAGCGCTACGTCGTCAGCTACAGCAGCGACCCGAAGGTGCGCGAGACAGGAGAGTTTTTGCCGGGTATTCCGCCTGGTCTTCTGCAGCGCGCGCTCTCTTCCGGCACGTCGTTCGCCGCCGACCGCGACGCCGGCATGATCGTCATGCCGATGCAGGCGCAGCACGATCTCATCGGAGTCATTCGTGTAACGCTCGATCCGGACGACGCGTACGACGAGGATGGCGCCGCGAACGTGACCCGCTATCTCCGGTCGGTCGGTTCAGTCCTCAGCAACATCTATCAGCTCACGCGCAGCCGCGATCTGGCCATGCGTGATGACCTGACGAAGGCCTACAACCGCCGCTTTTTCGACTCCTATCTCGACGAGGAGATCGAGCGCGCCCGCCGCTACGCTGCGACCTGCAGCATCATCTTTCTCGATCTCGACGATCTCAAGACCGTCAACAACGCGCACGGCCACCTCGCCGGCTCGCGCACGCTGCAGGAAGTGGCCAAGCGAATCCTGGCCGCTGTGCGCGGCATCGACAAAGTCGTCCGCTTCGGCGGCGACGAGTTCTGCATCATCCTTCCGCAGACCGATCAGGAGCAGGCCGTCGCCGTCGCGCACCGCGTGCGGCGGGCCATGATGACCGCGCCGTTCCACCTGTCGGACGATATCGACATCGCCATCAGCGCAAGCTTCGGCATCGCCACGTTCCCGACGCACGGCCTAACCAAGGACGACCTGATCCGCCAGGCCGACGCCGCCATGTACCGCGTCAAGTCGACGACGAAGGATGCGGTCGGCGTGGCGCTGGTCGGCGTGGAGAGCAGCCGCGAGGCTATCCTCTAACTTTCAGCAGCGCCCGCAGCACCTCGGCCACGCTCCACGCCTGCGCCACGCATCCGCGCGGATTGAACGGCTCCTCGGCGTCGAAGACTTCGCTGATCGTGCCGATGCAGGCGGCACCGAGCTCGGCGCGGAAACCGTCGAGGAAGGCGAGTGCGCCGGCGGTATCGCCCGGGTTCACTTTCAGCCAGGCATCGATGAAGGGGCCGATCAGCCAGGCCCAGACCGTGCCCTGGTGATAGGCGGCATCGCGGGCGCGGAGGTCGCCATCGTACGTTTTCTTGTAATCCGGATTCCCTCGGGACAATGAACGCAGGCCGACCGGCGTGAGCAACTCGTCCTTCACCACATCGACGACTCGCCGCCAGCGGCTTTCATCGAGAACGGGGTAGTCGAGCGAGAGCGCGAAGATCTGATTAGGGCGAAGCGCAGCATCGTTGCCGCCGCCCTCGGCATCCACCACATCGTAAAGATATTGACCTTCTTCGTACCAGAAGCGCGCGTTAAATGACACGCGGGCGCGGTTGGCGTGTTCGTCGATCATCCGGGCGTTGGCCTCGTCGCCTTCCTGCTGCAGCAGCGCTTCGAGAATGCGGAGCGCGTTGTACCAGAGCGCGTTGATCTCCACCGCCTTGCCGCGGCGCGGCGTGACGACCCAGTCGCCGACCTTCGCGTCCATCCAGGTGAGTTGATATCCCTCCTGACCTTGAGCGAGAAGACCGTCGGCGGGGTCGATGTGAATGTTGAAGAGCGTGCCGCGCAGATGGTGATCGACGATATCGAGGAGCTTGGGGATGAGCATCCGCACCGTGTCGCGGTCGTCCGTTGCGGCGGCGTAACGCCAGACGGCGTGGAAGAACCAGAGCGTGGCATCCGCGGTGTGATACAGGCCGGCGTTTGCGCCCTCGGGGAACAGGTTCGGGATGAGGCCGTCGCAGATGTACGCCGCGAACGTACGCAGAATGTTGCCGCCCTCGCGGTAACGTCCTGTGGACAGCGTCAGCCCTTCCAGACTGATCATCGTGTCGCGGCCCCAGTCGGTGAACCAGTGGTAGCCGGCGATCACGGTGCGAGGCTCGTCGCCGGTAGCGAGCACGCGAGCCGCATCGGCGACGCGGGTGGCAGGATTGATGATGAATTGATCCGCGGCCAGCACGAGCGACGATGCGAAATGGTCCGCGGCCTGGCCGGAGATCGTGAGCAGCCGCCTCACGCGCTCGTTCTCCGCCGAGAGCGCCTCGGCGTATGGCAGCGCTTTCAACACTTTCCAATCGTCCGTTGACGCGACGATGCCGCAATCGGTGCCGAGCGTGAGGTCCGCGTGAATCACGCCTGGGCTCCACAGCGGACCCTCGTGCTCGTAGCCGCGGCTCTTTTCGATCCGGTAGAGCACATGCTCGAACGTCCGCACGTTCTGCTCTAGATGCGCCTTCGTACCGAAGAGCAGGAGGCGAAGCGGCGGATAGCTGTTGCCATCGGTCAGCTCGATCTCACATCCCTTCTCATCGATCGCGACACTCCACTTGTCGGACAACTGCGCCGTGAGCAGCCCTTCATGCGGACGAAAATGAAGCGAGGGACGCAGCCTCAGATGCAGTCCGCTCGGTCCTGCGATCAGGCGATAGACGATGTACGACGTGTTCTGCAGGTGAGGCATCAGAACGCGCTTCTCGATGCGGATGCCGTTCTTTTCGAAACGCCAGACAGGCTTCCCGTTCTCGATCGCGAACTCCTCCAGCGTCCCCTCCTCGGGAAGCGCGGCGTCGCGCCCGCCGTACTCGTCGCCGCTGAGCTTCCAGCAGAGACCGTCCGGACCCTCGAGGATCTCCTCGAGATGATTGAACATCATCGTCCGGCCGGCCGGAGCGGGGAGGGCGGCGATGAGGAAACCATGGAATCGTCGCGTGTTCGCGCCGCCGATCGTGCCGGAGGCGTATCCGCCGAGGGCGTTGGTGACAAGCCACTCGCGCGAAAGCATGTCGAGGGCAGGGTCCCCACGTTTCCAGCCAATCTGGATCGGGACGCTGGGAGTGGCGGGTGGGTTTTCCATTAGGCAGCGAGGTCTGCTGAAGTTGTGCCTGTTTTGAGGGAGTGTAGGCGGCTCGCCCGTCGGTGAGAGCGCGAAGAAACCGCTGAGAGAACTTCGCAAGCAGCACGAGGGTCCCGCCTGCCTCGTGAATCGACCAGAGGCGGTGAACCTCGCGTGGGCTCAATCGCGCACGACAATCACGCCGAGGCGAGACGCCTGCACTCCTTGCGCTGCTATCCTTGAAACATGAGCCGCTTTCTCGCTGCCGTCATCTTTCTCGCCGCGTTGCCGCTTGCCGCTGCCCGCTTGCCGAAGAGTGTCATTCCTGATCACTACGCGATCAGCATCACGCCTGATCTTGCCGCGGCCAAGTTCAGCGGGCAGGAGACGATCGACGTCGATATCAAAGAGCCGCTCGATACGATCACGCTCAGCAGCGTCGGGCTCGAATTGCACGATGTCGTTGTCGCCAGCGGAAGCAAGCTGCTGACGCCGGCCGAGATCACATTCGATGTGCCGAACGAGATGGCGTCGCTCAAGTTCGGGCAGACCGTGCCGCCCGGCAAGGCGTCGATGCGCATCAGCTTCAGCGGCGCGCTGAGCGAGCAACTGCGCGGTCTCTACCTGAGCAAGACGCCGCGGCGCCATTACGCGGTCTCGCAATTCGAAGCGACTGACGCACGCCGCGCGTTTCCGTCATTTGACGAGCCGGCGATGAAGGCCACGTTCGACATCACGCTCGTCGTCGACGATGGCGATACGGCGATCTCGAACGGTGCGATTGCATCGGACACACCGGCAGGCACCGGCAAACACGCCATCCGTTTCCGGACGACGACGAAGCTGTCGACGTATCTCGTGGCCATGCTCGTCGGCGATTTTCAATGCGTTACCGGCGGCGTCGACGACATCCCGATCCGCGTTTGTTCCGTCCCGGGCATGCAGGACCTCGGCAAGTTCGCGCTCTCGGCTGCGGAGGCGTCGGTGTCGTTCTATGACAAGTACTACGGCATCAAGTACCCGTTCGGAAAGCTCGATCTGATCGGCATTCCCGACTTCGAGGCGGGAGCGATGGAGAACGCGGGCGCGATCACCTTCCGCGAGACAGCGCTGCTTCTCGACGACAAGTCCGCGTCACTCGAGCGCAAGCGCGGCGTTGCCAGCGTCATCGCTCACGAGATCGCGCATCAGTGGTTCGGCGATCTCGTCACGATGAAGTGGTGGGACGACATCTGGCTGAACGAAGGCTTCGCCACGTTCATGGCGCCGAAGCCGCTCATGGCCTGGCATCCGGAATGGCGCGTCGACCTCGATCAGGTCGGAGGCACGCTCAACGCCCTCAGCATCGACTCCACCCGCACGACGCGCCCGATCCGCCAGAAAGCGGAGACGCGCAACGAGATCAACGCGCTCTTCGACGGCATCGCCTACGGCAAGACCGCCGCGGTCCTGCGAATGGAGGAGGCCTGGGTGGGGGAGGAGACGTTCCGCGACGGCATCCGCGCCTACCTGAAGAAGTTCTCGTACGGGAATGCTGCGGCCGAGGATTGGTGGGGAACGATGACGGCGTCGACGAAGCAGCCGTTCGATGCCGTGATGAAATCGTTCGTCGATCAGACCGGCGCGCCGCTGCTGCACGCATCGGAATCGTGCGGACCGGACGGCACGCGGACCGTGACCATCTCCCAGGAGCGGATGCTGACGCAATCGGCCACTCCCGTGCCGCAGTCGTGGACGATTCCCGTTTGCGGACATGAAGCCGGCGCCGCCGCAGCCTCGCCGTGCCGGATCATCGCCAAGCCGGCCGACGCCTTCACGCTGGCCTTCTGCGAGCGGCCGCTCTATCTCAGCCGCAATGGCGCCGGCTATTTCGTCACCGACTATTCGCCGTCGATGCGCGGCGCTTTGCGCGGGCACGTTGGCGAGATGCCGCCCTCCGAGCAGATCTCGTTTCAGGGCAACGAATGGCTGCTCGTACGCAACATGCGCGAGGACGTCTCGGACTATCTCTCGCTGGCGCGCGCACTGCCGCGCCCCGCGGAACGCACGCTCGTCGCTCACGTCGCCGGGAACCTCGGCTACCTGGACAACACGCTCACCGATGACCGCAATCGCGCCGCGTGGCAGGCGTATGTGCGCGACACGATGCGCGGTTTTGCGCCGGTGACGTGGGAGGCGCCGGCCGTCGAGACTCCGGAGCAGCGCATCATTCGCGCCACAGTGTTGGGCATCCTCGGTGTTCAAGGTGCGGATCCCGAGGTAATCGCGGGAGCCCGGCGGGTCGCGCAGCAGTACATGAACGATCCATCGTCGGTCGATGCCGGGATCGCTGACCGGGCGCTCCCGATCGCTGCGATCAACGGCGACGAGGCGTTGTTCGATCAGGTGCTCGCTCACATGAAGAGCGCACCGACGCCTGAGGTTGCCGCGCGCTATCGCCAACTGATTCCGCGCTTCCGCGATCCGAAGCTCATCGCCCGGGCCGTCGATTTCATCTACAGCGATCAACTTCGTTCCCAGGATCTTCCGAACATGGCCTCGGAATTGTTCTTCAATCCCGCCGCGAAGCAGATTGCGTGGAGCGCCGCGCAGGCGCATTGGGAGATGTTGAACAAGAAGATCCCGACAGCCATCGGTGCGATCACCGGCGCGGTCGGAACCTTCTGCGATCCCGCAATGAAGAAGGAGGTGCAGACATTCTTCGCTACGCATCCTGCCGGTTCCGGCGAGCGCTCGCTACGCCGAGGACTGGAGCAGATCGATAGCTGTATCGCGTTCAAATCGGCCCAGCAGGCGTCGTTCGATACCGCGCTGGGGGTCACAAAATAAATGCGCAAAGCCCCACTGATGTTCGGCCTGGCACTACTGGCCGCCGCCCTCGCCGCCTTCCACGTATTCGGAAAAGACGCGAACGACATGGTCTGGGGCTTCGCGGCAGGAATTGGGATTGGGGCAGTCGTGACATGGTTCGCGGAGCGGGGGAGACCGTGACCTAGCGACACGCCCCGTCTGTCCGGAGAATCGCTATCGCAGGAAACCATCCGACTGCCTCGCACGTCTCATTAGCGAGATGAACGGACTCCTGCGGTCGTTGCGGCGCATCCTGATCGCGCTCGCGATCAGCGTAAGTTTGATCCTTATCCTGTTAGCCGCAGTTGTCCGGCAGCCAAGTGCTAGCAGTCTGGCGTACCCGCAAGGACCCAGATCCTCTGCCGATGTCTTGAGACGGCACGTCGAGTTCTTCACAACGACGGTGCGCCCGCGTGGTGCGGATCAGCCGGAGAATCTCGATCGCGCAGCCGCGTACATCGGGGAACGTTTCCGTGAAACGGGCGCTCAAGCCTCCGAGCAGACCTTCACCGATCGAGGAAGAACCTATCGAAACGTCATCGCTGACTTCGGGCCGCTTGCGGGTGACAAGCTCATCGTAGGAGCGCATTACGACGCGTTCACGTCGACGGGCGATCTGCCGGGCGCGGACGATAACGCCAGCGGAACGGCGGGCGTGCTGGAGTTGGCGAGACTGCTCGGCGTTGGCGCGCCGCGAAGGCCGATTGAGCTGGTCGCGTTCACAACCGAGGAGCCACCCTTTTTCGGATCGGAAAAGATGGGTAGCGCCGTGCACGCCGCGCAGTTGCAAAGATCCCGTACCGGAGTGGCCGGAATGATCTGCCTGGAGATGATCGGCTACTTTCACGGCGAACAAACGTGGTCGTCACCTCTGTTGGGAATGATGTACCCGAGCAAAGGCGACTTTGTGGCAGTGACCGGCGGATGGCGCGATCGTGAGCTCGCACGCTATGTGAAGTCGGCCATGCGCGGCGCTGGCGGCGTCGACGTCTACAGCTTCACCGGCCCGCGTGAAATGTTGGACGCATCCGACCAGCGCAACTACTGGTCCCGAGGCTGGCGCGCCGTGATGGTGACCGATACCGCCTATCTCCGGAATCCGAACTACCACACGAAACGGGATACGTCCGATACGCTGGACTACGAGAAGATGGCTCGCGTCGTCGATGGCGTGTTCAACTACATCGTTCGGTGATGAGGCCAGGTTCTCTGGACGCGATAGCCACAAAGCTCGCGTCCGGCGTCATCGACGAGTTGAAGATAAAACGTCTCCAGAAACTCCAGGCCTCTCAGCGGCGGCAAATGCCAGAGCTCGGTCCTCGGATCAGAGATGCACGTCGTCGCCGCTGGAAAACCTAGTGGGCTTGGCGTCAATTCGATCCAGAGCGGCCGGGCATCGTATGCGGAGATGTCGAAGCCAATGGCGCCGTCTCTGTCTGTGGCAAGGTCGGGCCAGTCCAGGACGACACGCTCACGTTTGGCCGCGAGAGACAGTCGCCGCATGAATCGCTCGCCATAGTAGCGATCTCCAAACCGGCGAAACGACTCGGCCTCCCATTGAACGCGCTCGGGCTCGTGCGCCAGATTCGAATTGTGGAGGTGAATCGCCCTTGCAGATGGTACGTACAGACACAGAAGGTCTGCGCGGGCGGCGCGAATCAACCAGTCATCCTCTTCAAAATAGAGCGAGAACCCCTCGTCGAATGGTCCGATTGCGGTCCAAGTATCTCGTCGAAACGCCAGAAGCGCGCCACTGAGCGCGGTTGTGGCTAGCGAGTCGGTCGTGCGCCAGTGACGTCGGGCATGCTCCCGCCACGCGGTGCGCGCGCGTGTCAGTTGGGTCAGATTTCGTTTCCCGGCAACCTTCAATCGCTCATTGCGCCGCGTCCGTTCTTCGGTGCACGGCAGGACAAATGTGCAATCGCGATCCCAATAGAACTGCGGGCCGGCTACGGAAGCACCGGACATCAGGGCTGTGTAGAGTGCCCGAAGACAGCCCGGAAGAACGATAACGTCCTCATTCATCAGGATGACGACGTCGGATCTCGTCACAGGAAAGGCGATGTTTACTGCACCTGCATAGCCCGCGTTTCTGCCGGAATCGAGGTAGTGGATGTCCAGCGATTGAAGCAGGACGCGCTCTTCAGGCGAACTGCCGTTGTCCGCGAGGATGATGTTCAGGCGAATACTGGTCTCGCTCGCGTCGAGCCGCAGCGCCGCCACTGCCTCCCGGACCGATGCTGCGGCGTGGCAGTGGACGATGATGACGTCCATCTCCGCAGCCATGTCTCCGGCGACGGCCTGGTTCGCGTGATCGCTCATTCAGGACGCGCCCACGCTTCACTCTTGTTGACCATATTGAAGAAGAAGTCGTCGTAGATGCCGGCCGAAACGGTTTTCTTGATCGTGCAGCGCTGACAATCGATCCCAGGCTGGGCGATCTCGAACTCTCGTCGTAGTTGTTCGAGGCTCTCTCCGTGCCAGATTTCTTCAAACGACTGGCGGGCCAGATTGCCGGCCGGGGGTCTGGTCTACGACATACAGGGGTGCACGTCGCCATTCGCGTGGATCGCCAGCGTGTCCCACGGACGCTGGCAGGTCATCCGCTGGCCGGATGCATTCATGAGATCGATGACACCGGCCTGGTCGCGAATGAAACCGCAGTCCTCGATGTGATTCCGGCGGCAGTAGTCCGCGTAGAGAGGGCGCACCCTGCGCACCTTCTCGTAAAAGGCTTCGTCCCTGCTCTCCAGACCCGTCACATATGTCATCGGCTCGATGGTGCGTACGTCGATCTGTTCCGGACGAATCGAATCAAGAAGCGACAGGAACTCCTCGAAGTGACCGACATTCCGTTCCATGAGGACATGATTGATCTGAAGATGGGGAAGCTTTGTCCCGCGTCTGGCTCGCAACTCCTTGAATAACTCGATGTTCGCCAGCACCGTTTCGAATCGTGCGCCGATCCGGATTTCTTCGTAGAGCTCCTTCGTGCCGCCGTCGATCGAAATGGTGAGCGATGTGATCTGAGAGTCGATGATTCTCTCAATCGTCGCCTCGGTAAGGAGGGTTCCGTTCGTGACGACACGCGAATAGGGGACGCCATACTGGCGGACCAGCATGAGGCGGTCGGGGAAGCCGGCCGTCATGAACGGCTCCGTCATCAGCGACATGTGCAGGTAGTTGGTGGCCGGAAAAACCTGCCTGGCGATGGTTTCGAACAGCGCTGCCGGCATGTGGTAGCGAGGAATGGCGGCCACCCGAGCGTCGCTGAAGCCGCACATCCTGCATTTCAGATTGCAGGTGTTGTTCTGCTCGATGAAGACATTCAGATAGCGTCCCGTTTCTTCCGGATGGCGCTTCCACTCGAGCTTTTGTGCAAGAACGTCGTACTCGGCGCCCGGCACATCGAGCGATGCAGGGGAGTCTGCGGCGGCTGTTTTTGCGCGGGAGAAGAACCGCGAGAGGTTGCGCAGAGGGTTCCGCATGCGTGTGGGATACGCGCCGGCGCTGCGAATCGTCCAGCGCCGTGCTGCGCTCGGCTCACATCGAACCGGATTGGATTTCGGATTGGTGCGCCCTGCAGGATTCGAACCTGCGACGAATCACGATTTCTTCTTCGTCCCGCGCAACTAATCGCGGTGATCGGGTCCTGACCACTCCGGAGGTGATCGGACGACCACTATGCCCGAACGCTGGGCGCGCGGGGTTAAGCAAAGGGAACGAGGGCGATGGCCGGAGCGAGCAGAAGCTCCACGGAAGAACGAAGAGCGATCTCACGCGCGCCGGCGATCGATGGAATCTCACTGGGGCGAACAAGGAAGATTCTCTTCTGCTGCTCGAGAGCCAACCCGGCCGGATGTGGTTCATATCCAGCGGCCACAAGTGCCTCGGCGTCCTCTGCGCTCAGGATCCATGCGCGCCGGCTCAAGGCAAAGAGGCGCTCCAGAGCAAACCAGGAACCTGCAGCATGGCCGCGCTGTCGGATCTCCCATCGCTGGATGGCCGCTCGGGCGCGGATCTCCCGGACACGTTCGTGCAGAACCGCTGTCGATCCGCTCACGAGATGGTCTCCAGACGCTTGACCATCGCATTTGAAATTGGTGCGCCCTGCAGGATTCGAACCTGCGACCTACAGCTCCGGAGGCTGTCGCTCTATCCAGCTGAGCTAAGGGCGCGCACGGGGCAGCGTGGCGGATTGTATGGTGCGCAACGTCGGGGGGCAACGTGCGATTTCATGCGGGGCTACGCGGCGTCGGTGAGGTTGATGTGCAGGCGTCGTTTCAGGGCCACGCGCAGCGGGCGGGAGGAGTCGCGGAGCCAGTCGTACGTACGGCGCCAGCGCTGGCCGCCGATCAGTTCCCGAACCTTTGGATGATCGTAGAGGAAGATGTCGGCGCGGCGCTTGATCTGTTTCGGCGTTCCGATCCAGCGCACTTCCTTCCTGCGCACGACTTCCAGCTTGGCATCGAGCTCGGCGTAGAACTCCTCGTCGAACTTGAAGTACATGGTCTTCAGCCAGCAGAGGCCGGGCTTGACGCAGACCTCTTTCAGGACCTGGAAGCGTTTCGGGTCGTAGTCGATCTTGCCGCCGCGGAGCAGGATCTCGCGCATCTCGTCGCGCATCTTCTCGAACATCGGGCCGCGCCAATGCTCGGTGATCGACGCCTCGTGAACGTTGCCGAGGGGCGGGACGTCGGGGTTGAGGAGGAGGCAGCAGGGGCGGATGTCGCCGTTGCCGGTGATGGCGGCCGTGTACCAGGCGAAGAAGCAGCCGTCGTTGCGGTCTTTGAACGACGGCGCGACCGGATACATGTTCGTCGGCTGGATGCCGGCGCGATCGCGAACGCGCTTCATCATCTTGTTCCAGCCCCAGACAGCGAAGTCGATCTGCAGGAGGCCGGCATCGGCATCCTTGCGCAGCAGCTCTTCCACGAACGGCTCGGCGAGCTCGGCATCCTCGGGGCGGAGGAGCAGCTCGCGGTCGATGCGCTCGCGCGGAATCTCGAGTACAGCGTTCACGGCGATGCGGTCGACGCCGAGGGATCGGGCCAGGTCGTACATCTCGACCATGCGCGTGACGTTGTCGCGATCGATGAGGAACTGCGTCACGATCGACGGATAGATCGAATCGGCGCGTACTTCCACGAGCGTTTTGATGTTCTCGATCACCTTGTCGAACAGCGCCGGCTTCACCTTCATCATCCGGGCGTAATCGGCGGCATCGACGGCGTTGAGCGAGAAGATCACCTCGCGCCCTTTGTTGGCGACGAGAAAGCTGGCGATCTCGCGGTTGAGCGCGACGCCGTTCGTGGTCACGTTGTCGACGACGATGTTGCGCGAGGCGAGGTGGGTGAGGACATCGTTGATCTCGCGGTGAAAGAGCGGATCGCCGCCGCCAGAGAGCCGGACCGATCGCAGACCGTTCCCAGCCATCTCATCGATCAGCTCGGCCGTCTTTTTGATGGGGATCTGCTCTTTGGTCCGCAGGTCCTGCTGGTTGCAGAAGTAGCAGGCCACGTTGCAGCGGTCCGTGAGGTCGAGCTCGGCGTGGACAGGGCCTTTCGTCGGCGTGTTGGCGACGATGGCATCAATGATCTCGCGCTTGCGCTCGCGCGACACTTCTGCCCACCCGTGAGTTCCTCTCATGATTTCGAGTCCGCTAACGGTAGCGTAGTTTTTGGCATTCCGCGGCAATGGATAATTGACAATGGACAATTGACAACGATGCCGAGGGGAACGATCGGAGGTGAGATCGGGAGGTCAGGGATCAGGTGTCAGTCACCGGTCGGCGTCGCATCTCCGCCCCGATCAACGCCTCGAATCGTTGTCCATTGTCAATTGTCAATTGTCAATTCCGTCGAATCGGTATAATCGTGGCGCTTGTACGGCCCCCTCAAGATCTTCACCGGCCGCGCCCATCCGGGGCTCGCGCAGGAAATTTGCGCCATTCTCGGGATTCATCCGGGGCACGTGTCGCTCTACAGCTTCTCCGACGGCGAGAACTACGTGCAGATCGACGAGAACGTGCGCGGTGCCGACGTCTTCGTGATCCAGCCGACGTCGCCGCCGGTGAACGACAATCTGATGGAGCTCTTGATCATGCTCGATGCATTCAAGCGCTCCTCGGCCAGCCGCGTGACGGCCGTGCTGCCGTACTACGGTTACGCGCGTCAGGACCGCAAAGACAAGCCGCGCGTGCCGATCACGTCGAAGCTCGTCGCCGATCTGATCACCGCGGCGGGCGCCGACCGCGTGCTGACACTCGATCTTCACGCTTCGCAGATCCAGGGCTTTTTCAACATCCCGGTCGATCACCTTTTCGCCGCTCCCGTCATCGTTCGCCACCTTCGCGAGCTCGGCATGGAAGATTTGACGATCGTCTCGCCCGACGCTGGCGGCGTCGAGCGAGCGCGTGCCTACGCGAAACGGCTCGGCGCGACGCTGGCCATCATCGACAAGCGGCGCACGGGCGCCAATCAGACCGAGGTGATGAACATCATCGGCGACGTCGAGGATAGAAACGTGGTCATCGTCGACGACATCATCGACACGGGCGGGACGCTCATCCACTCGTCCGACGCGCTCCTGGCAAAAAGGGCGCGCTCGATCTCGGCGTCGTGTACCCATGCCGTGCTTTCCGGACCGGCGATCACGCGCATCAACAACTCGCAGCTCAAACAGGTCATCGCCACGAACAGCATGCCGATGGCGGACCGGCAGGCGGAGTGCCCGAAGATCACGACGCTGTCGATCGGCGACCTTCTGGCGCAGGCCATCAAGCGCATTCACGACGAGGATTCGGTCAGCTCGCTATTCGAAATGTGAGTCTTTCCCGGCCGTGCCGCAGTCGCCGTGGATGGCGTGAACGATGAGCGCCGACATATCCGACTGTGCTTGCGACACCGCCTGCAGCGCGATATCGATCTGCTGCGCCCTCTCCACGAACGCGATGACCTCAGGCGTCACGATCCGGGCAGCCGGCTCCAGCACCTCCCGATGAAACCTCTCGCGTTGCGCGGGGATGTTGGGCGAGACGTGCGGATCGAAGATCTGCTTGGCCGTGATCATCAGAGACCGGAGCTGAAAAGAGACGGGATCGTTGTCGGGCGGCACTATCCTGCCCGCACCCTCGAGCAAGTCCGCTGCCTTGGATGCCGACACATTCGGTTGCATCGGATCCATGGCGTTGTCGACTTGGATGAAGGCGTTGAGGACTGCTTGAAAGTGGCAAACGCGCATCCCGTCCGCTGTTCGAATCCGCGCCCACTCTTTGATGTTGTCTGCCGCACTTTCGAGCCCCGGCGCTCCCGGACGGTTCGTTCGCTGATTGGGACGCATCGGTTGCCGCTGCGCGAATGCGGTGAACGCGGTGAATACGATGGCTGCTGCGAGCGTGAGTTGACGTCTGGTCATGGTGATCCTCCGTTGATCGTTTGATGGTATGACGCGGGAGGTGTTGCTGGGGTTGCTGGGGGGGTGTTGGGAGTGGGGGGGAGGGGTGGGAGCGATGCCGGGGATGCGCTCGCCGCCGTCGCGGACAGCAGGTCTGCCACCCTTTTCTCCGATTCCGCCCAGACGCCCGCCCCGGAGCTTGAGTGACTAACGCTCAACGCTCGACCGAAGGACCATTGATCAAATCTTACCGCATCTGTTCCTGTTGAATGCTTGGAAGTCACTGAACCTGAATGTAGTTACGCCTGTTTCCATCTCTCCAGACTGGTCTGGAGTCATGAGACTCGGAGTTTCATGCATGAGACTCGGAGCTTCATGCATGAGACTCGGAGTTTCATTCATGAGACTCGGGAGTTTCATTCATGAGACTCGGAGCTTCATGCATGAGACTCGGAGTTTCATTCATGAGACTCGGGAGTTTCATTCATGAGACTCGGAGTCTCACGCATGAGACTCGGAGTTTCACGCATGAGACTCGGAGTTTCACGCATGAGACTCAGAGTTTCACGCATGAGACGAGGGGGTCTCATGCATGAGAGTCAGGGGTTTCTCGCATGAGATAAAAGATGGTCACGCGGAGGCGCGGAGGGCGCGGAGATAAGCCT
>OLLN01000059.1_pt1 | contig 65779 bp, 50 predicted proteins | sample 1604281 | NCBI WGS metagenome assembly OLLN01 (sample SAMEA104055716, study PRJEB20765) | soil metagenome | biome: Arctic tundra; feature: Polygonal ground; material: soil | place: USA | collected 2011-09 | depth 0-0.5 m | reverse complement strand
AAGCGGTGATCGCGATTCCCGCCGAGGATTCCGAGTCCGGCTGCGGGCGCGTTCTCCTGCGCATCGGTCTCGGCAATGCGTCGTGGATCGGCAGCTTCGAGCGCGGTCGCAAGGGTCCCGGTCCCTGCACGGTCCAGATGATGCCGGACGGCAAGCACCTTTTCGTATGCGCGGCCGGCGCCGGGTACATCATCGACGCGACGTCACGAACGCTCGTAGAGCAGACCGGCACGAACGTCGTCAGAGTGACCGTGGATGCTCCCGGGACGTTGTTCCTCGTCGATCACAACGGCATGAGCCTGGAAGCGTTCGGAAGAGCCGGCCGCCTCTGGAAAACTGGCACCATCAGCTCCGGAGGATTTCGACGAATGACGGCCTCGAACGACGCGATCATCGGCGAAGCGCGGCGACTGTCCCCGCCGGAGTGGGCCGGTTTTTCCGTGAAACTTGCAACGGGCGAAGTTCGCTTCGACGATGCGCGTTGAAGATCGCGATGGCTTGGGGGTCAGGTCTAAAGTCTAAAGTGCCGAAGACGATCGTCGCTAAGACGGTCAGACCAATTCGGCACTTTAGACTTTAGACCTGACCCGGGCGGCACAAGTGCGGTGATTGCGGCGCCGCAGGAACCCCTGGACGAGCCGGTCGTGATTGGAGTGGTGGAACGGATCGCGATCGAACCGATGACCTCCTGAGTGGGATCCAGGCGCTTCTCGCCGCTCACTTCGTTGCGAGTCGAGGGTGTCAACCTGGAAGACAGTGAAGTGACGAACGTTGCGCGTCACAACCACCAGATGGTGCACGATCGCAGTGGCGGCAATCAGCGCATCCTCGAATAGATGGTCAGGCTGCCGGTGCATGAGTTTTGCGCAGACCCGGAAGACGCGGGCATCGACCGGAAGGATGTTCCAGGTCTGCGCCACTTGATCGATCCAGACCTCGATTTCGGAAGCCTTCTCCTGGTGCGTTCACGAGTGATTTCGACACCTGCCTGCAGCTCGCCTAACGTGACCGCGGAGAGGTGAAGATTCTCGTCCGCCGTTCCCTTGAGCCACGCCAGCACGGCGCCGTGAGGCCGCGGCTTGCGCAATTCGGACACAACATTCGTATCGAGAAGGTACAAGACGCTCACTCGAAGGCAGGAGGCTCCCGCCGGCGCCGTGCCCGGCGCGGAGTCACAGGAACCTCCGCTCGCGGTGCGGCGGCCAGTAACAAGTCCTTCAGCCGCGGGCGTGTGGCCTCTTCCAGTTGGCGCCAGTGATCGACGCGTACGAGAACAGCCATCTCCTCTCCGCGCCGAGTCACAATCTGCGGGCCGCTGGTGAGGCTGGCATCGAGCAATTCACTGAACCGTGCTTTGGCGTCCTGCACCGGCCAACGTTTCGTCTCTCTCTTTCGAGTCACCCAATCGTCTCCTGAGCTAGTCATCTGACTAGTCAGCACTCATCATAGCTCCCGCGAATGGAAACGTCGAGCGACCACGACTTTCCCTCAGCGAGCGGGGGATTATCAGCTGGCCAACCGGGGGGGAAGTTGGGTGGCCGTTGACAACGTGTGACTGCCCGTCCCACACGGTGTAGCCGGCCGTCACGCACTGCGCGACTGCGTGGGAGCCGCAAGACGACCATTTTGTTTGCGTAGCCGCGGCTGAAGGGACTGCGCGATAGCCTCGTGTGGAGAAACTCACGTGGGCGCCAGACCCTGGCGGGCCGCCCGAGAGCGAGGAAGTCACGCAGGCGTTTCGGTGACGGATCACAAATATCCGACACCACGAAGCCGCCTTTGCGGCTCCACAGCCGAGGCGGCGCGCCCGCTATGCGGCACCAAACCGTCGTATAACGCGTTTGCAGCGGACTCCGTGCCCCGCGTTGCCCCGTCTCAAGGGCGGTACAATCCGCGTGCGGCAAGGAGCCGCTGAAACGCAGAGCCGTTAGGCGGACGAGGGATCATCCCGAAAATGGACTCAGCACGGTTGTCACATCTCGTTCTGGCGGTCCTGCTCGTTTCCGGCGCCGCCTGCCGGCAGCAAACTCGCGAACCGAGTGAGTCGCTCCTCCGCATGAAGGCGCAATGTCGAGAGGCGGGAGCGCAGTCGAGGGCGCGCTGGGTGAAAAGGTATCCCGGAGAGACGTTTTCGAACGAGCCCGAATACGTCTACAGCGAGCAGTTACAGACATGTCTCTACGCTGATTCCTACTCGGATTCAGGCGGTCCGATCTCTCCCGGTGTTCCGCGAGAAGATCGCTTTGTCGAAGACGTTTTCGCGAACAAAGTGATCCTGGAACTCACGCTTCATGCGGGCGCGCCGATCCCTGCTGGTGACACGTCCATCAATTGCAAGTCTCAACAAGAGTTCGTTGCGCAGAAGGCCAAGCTATTCGCAGCTGCCCCCATCGCCGACTAAAATCACGTCGTTGTTGGCAGCGGGCAAACTCGCGCGAAGCCGCCGCATGACTCGGCGCAGGACCTGCAGCCGCAAGTTGCGGCGGCGCAAGCGCGTTACTATTTCGCGTGCTGCTCCAAGCCGGTAAGCTTGGATCCATTAGGCGACTGAGGGAAATGGGCGCATACGACGAGTTCCGCGAGAACATTCTGGATGCTCATCTTCCCCTGTTCCAGCAGATGTTGCATGACGGTTCGATCGTCTTCGCGACCAGACCCTCCGATGAGCCGATGACGATCACGCCGCCTTCAAGGCGTGACGACCTGTTCCTTGACCGGCTCATGGATGAATTTGTTGAGATCAAACACACGTTTGATCGACTCCGGGATAGCGAGATCTACATTCGCCAGTATCCGTTCCGAACCAGAAAGCTGGACAAGGTTCGCTACTTACGCGCCATGATCGAGGCGCACCTGAACGAAATCTACGTGTTAGCTCAGCGGCTTGAGGCCATGGCCAAGTTCGTTACCCGCGCCTACCGAAGAGACGCTCGTGCCGTAGAAATCAAGAGATCCATGGACGAGGTGGTCAGACTTGTTCAGCAGTCGCTGAAAGACATCAACGCGGCGCGCGGCCATCACGTCCATCGCGCTCGTTTTCAGGATCGCGAGCTCCGCCAGCTAGGTATGATGTGGATCCTTGCGCAGCGCAAGCCTGACTTGACCTCAAACTTCGAGACGGTGTATCGGGGGATCAAGCGGAGCAAATTGAAATGGGTCACGGACAATAACGCCTTGATCGAAAAACTTCTCGATGAGTGCTTCAAGCTGATCGACCCAGTCGTGTTCACGCGGTCCAAGCGGCTCCGCCCTCCAGCGGTCGCCTAACTCGCTTGCCGCGGACGTGGCCCGCTGCGTTGCCGCGTCGCGAGTGCGTTACCATCTCGTGTCGCGGGCCACGCCGCTGAAGCGCAGGTCCATTGGACTGACTCAATTGGTAGCAAGTAAGAAGGAAGAGCTCAAGGCAGCGCGGGAGAAGGCGCTTTTCGAAGAGTTCTGTGCGGTCGCAGGTTTGGCGCCCAAGGACGTCACTGCGCAGCTGCCTCCGCGCCCCGACATCCGGTGTACCGTCAACGGCGTCCAAAAAGAGTTCGAACTGGTCGAGATCACCGATCAATCAGTTGCGATCGGTCTTGCTCAATCGATAAAGACGGGCGAGGTCACCGGCGGCGCCTTCTCTCAAGAAGAACCGCTACTTTATTCGTTTGAAAGCAAGCAGAAGAAGACCTATCAAGCCTCGAGCACTATTGAGCTGCTCGCGTACTACGACAAGCAGTACCCATGGTCCTATGAAGATCCGACGTTCATTCCGGGCGTGATCACACCAACAGCGAAAACAATGATCGACTCCGGCGTCTGGTCTCGTATTTGGGTCTACGACACATGGAAGAAAAACGTGCTTTGGGTATACCCGTAACTGGGTCTCGACCCCGCCGTCCAACTCACGTGTGCAGCCGATCATAACCCGCTGCACTCAGCGTCGGTGCTACGATCTCGCGTGCGGGCTACGCGGATGATTGTAGTCGGGGTCGTATTTGGGAAATTAACTTAACTTAACGTTGCTCTCGTCCACCCTCCCGCGAGGCGACCGGTGTTACCGTCAAGTAGATTTTTCAGATACGGCCCCGACTTGTCCTCAATCGACTGCCGCAACGGCATCAACCACCAGCCGATCAATCTTCATCGCCACCAGAGGCGATTAAAACCCGCCGCAGATCCTCTGCCGCTTCAGACGGAAGCGATCCGCGAAGCGCGCGCCAATCGCGTGACTCCCCCATCTTTTCTTCGACCGCGATCAGAATCTGCTGGTGATTCTCGATTCCATCGAGAGGGTCGATCAACCGCAGGCTTTCCGTGTCGGCATCGTACTCGGCCCGGATATGTTTGTTCATCGCCTTACCACTCTAACGCTGATTGCGCGCCTTCTTCCCTCGAGTCGGTCGAGCTCGGAGAGACGAAGATCGCTCGACACTCAATAATGTCGCCTACCGTCGCGTCCGGTGCCATCATGCGCACCCCGGGAGGAGACATCCATGCACATGACGATCGATACCGGCAATACCGGCTTCATGCTCCTCTGCTCCAGCCTCGTCATGCTCATGACACCAGGGCTGGCGTTTTTTTATGGAGGCCTGGTCGGACGCCGCAATGTTCTGTCGATCATGATGCAGAGCTTCGTCTCCATGGGTTGGACGACGGTGCTCTGGTGGGCCTTCGGCTTCTCGATGTGCTTCAGCGGCGATCTGAAGAGCGGAACTGATTTCCACGGCATCGTCGGCAACCTCCACTGGGCCTTCCTCTCGGGCATCACGCTCGACACGCCCTCGGCGATCAACACTTCGATCCCGATGATCGTCTTCTGCGCCTACCAGATGATGTTCGCCATCATCACGCCGGCCCTCATCACGGGCGCCTTTGCCAATCGCGTGACGTTCAAGGCCTACATGCTCTTCCTCACCTTCTGGCTGATCTTCGTCTACTTCCCGTTCGTACACATGATCTGGGGTGGCGGAATCCTGGCCTCCTGGGGCGTCCTCGACTTCGCTGGCGGAATCGTGGTGCATAACATCGCCGGAATCGCCGCCCTCGCCTCCGTCCTCTATGTCGGCAGACGCAAAGTCGAAGACCGCGGACCGCACTCAATCCCGCTCGTAGCACTCGGCACAGGTCTGCTCTGGTTCGGATGGTACGGCTTCAACGCCGGAAGCGAGTTCCGCGTCGACGCCGTAACCGCCGTGGCCTTCCTCAACACCGACATCGCCGCCAGCTTCGGCGCGATCGCGTGGCTCTGTCTCGACTGGATGCAGTTCCGGAAGCCGCGCTTTGTCGGGCTTCTGACCGGCGCGGTCGCCGGCCTCGCCACCATCACACCTGCGGCGGGATATGTCTCGCCGGCCACCGCCTGTCTCATCGGACTCATTGCCGGCGTCGTCTGCTACTACGCGGTTGCGCTGAAGAACAAGCTTCGTTGGGACGACGCGCTCGATGTCTGGGGTGTTCACGGAGTCGGCGGCTTCCTCGGCATCGTCCTTTGCGGCATCTTCGCAACGACGGCATTCAATCCAGGCGGCGTCGACGGCCTCCTGCGCGGAAACTCCCACTTCTTCTTCGTGGAGCTAGCCGCCGTAGCGATCTCCTCGGCGTGGGCGTTCGTCTTCACCTACGGCATGCTCTGGCTCATCGACCGGATCACGCCGGTGAAAGTCCAGCACATCGATGAAGTCGGAGGCCTCGACCAGGCCTTGCACGGGGAGACGGCGTACATCGAGGGGATCTGAGCCGGCGTAGTGCAGGTGTCCACACCTGCTACCGACGGGCGTCCCTGCCCGTCGGTGTTTCTTTGCGCCTATTAGCAGGAGTTGTCGTTCCATTTCGAGAACCCCCGCCGGGCGAGGACGCCCGTCGGTAGCAGGCAAGAATGCCTACACTACGCCGGGCCGAGGTATCCTCGGGCGATGCGGAAGTATGAACTGGGCGGAGTTACGGTTCGAAAGCGGTCGCGATTGCCTCACTGGCACGCCGAACACGCGATTAACTTTGTCACATGGCGGCTTTTCGATTCATTGCCCGCTGATGTCCTGGAGCGGTTTCGAGCGGAGCGCGACGCGGCCCGCGACCAGATTTCCCGGATGCGGGGAAGCGTTACGTTTGCTGAGCAAAGAATGCTTGACGCAGCACTCACCGAAGCTTGCGAGAAGTTTCTCGATCAGAACGTTGGCGAATGCTATCTACGCGATCATCGAGCAGCAAAGATCGTCGCCGATAGCCTGAAGCATTTCGATGGCATCCGCTACCTTCTCTTTGCGTGGTGTGTGATGCCAAACCACGTTCATGCTGTTTTCTCCTGCGTCGAAGGATTCGACACCAGCAGCATCCTTCACTCGCTCAAAGGGTTCACGAGCAGGGAGATCAACAAGATCCTCGGCAGGAGCGGCACTTTGTGGCAGGCCGAAGCTTCGATCGATGTATCCGCGACTCGCAAGAGCTGGAACAAAAGATCGACTACGTACTCGGCAACCCCGCTGCCGCCGGCATGGAGAACTGGCCCTTCACAGGGATGTACCCAGACCGAATCGGCGAAGCCAAGTAGTGCAGGTGTCCACACCTGCTACCGACGGGCGTCCCTGCCCGCCGGTGTTCTTTTGCGCCTATTAGCAGGAGTTGTCGTTCCATTTCGAGAACCACCGCCGGGCGAGGACGCCCGTCGGTTGCAGGCAAGAATGCCTGCACTACGTTTTCTTCCGCTCCGGCCATCCGCGCTGCTTCACTTCCTCGAACGTCATCAGCGAGTTCGCGTAGTAGTCGCGCAGGAGCGCTTCGCGCGGATTCCATTGCCATGCTTCTTCGATGACGGGGACACCGCTGCCTTCGAAGAGGTCGGAGCGCCAGCGTTCGGCGGGCTGGATCAGGTGGCGGAGCTCGACGATGCGGCGGGCGGCGCGCCAGATCTCGGCTCCGGTCTTTTCGCGCAGGAGCCAGACGCGGTCGTGCCAGGTGGTGCGGTAGCCATCGATGGCATCGACGATCTCGTCATCGGTCAGAGGAGTATCGGAACGGTCGGCGAAGATGCGCGCGAGCAGCGTGACCGGCGTGACCGGCAAGGCGTTCGAGATCTCCGTCATCACCAGCTCGGCGAGGCCGGTCATGGCAGCTTTGCGATCTTCGAATGACGGCGAAAGGATCGCTGGATGCTCGCGGATGAAGTCGTCGACCGACACGGGCGTACCGAACGTGACCACTGCGTAGCCGTAGCGCTTGAACCGTTTGAGAACGCTGCGCAGAAGATTCCGGAAAAGGAAATCGACCGAGGTTTGCAGCTTGTCGTTCTTCGTGCGGCGGTCTTCCCTTCCCACCAGCTCTTCCGTGAGGTTGCGGTCTTCGAGCACGCGGTCGTAGTTGATCGCCGTGGGGATCAGAAAGAGCGGCGCGGTGAATTCTGGATCGCGCTTGCCGCCGACGATGTAGTCGAGCATGCCGAGCTTCGGCTTCTGGAACGCGCCGTCGCGCGTGAGTCCCCCTTCGATGAAGACGCCCTGCGTCACGCCGTTCTTCGTAATGGTGCTGACAAAACTGGAGAGGATGGCGTGGTACAGCGGCTCGCGATAACGGCGGCGGATGAAGTAGCCGCCGAACCATTTGAAGAGATGGTTGAGCGGCCAGACGCGCGCCCACTCCCCCACCGCGTACGACAGCGAGACGAACTTGAAGAGCATGTGCGCGACGAGGACGTAGTCGGCGTTGGAGCGGTGATTGATGAGGTAGACCACGACCGCGTTCTTCGGCGCCCGGGCGTTGAAATCGCGAAGGGTCTTGTGCTCGACAACGGGTCGATAAAGAAAGTGCATGATGCCGCGGGCCAGCGGCGCGCCGAGGCGGTAGTAGGCCAGGAGATTGAACTTGGGAACGATCTCGCGGAGATAGACGCGCGCCTGATGCGTAGCCTCTTCGATCGAAACGTGATGATCCTTCGCGAAGACTCGGACGGCATCAACGACTTCGCGGCTGCCGAACACTTCGAGCTCGATCGCGGCATGCCGCCGTTTCAGCTTGAAGCGGTCGACGCGAATGCGGCGCGAGTGCTGGAAGCGCCGCGCATGGCGGTTGCCGAGGACGAGCGCGAGCACGGCGAGAACGAGCACGACGGCGAGTGCTCCGATCAGAACAAAAGGCGTCATGTGAAGTGCGCTGACTTTACCGCGCTTGCGTCAAAACGCGGTTACGCGGCGGATCAGACCGGTGCGACCTCGACCAAGTTGTCGTAAAAAGTCGCCCCGCGTCCGATGTCGGTGAGCGCCTGCGACGTGGTCTGGTTCGCGTTGGCGCCGTCGCCGGAAAGCTTTCCCCACCACACCGACGGCGCGGAAACGACGCCCGGACGAACGCGGTCGGTGACGACGGCGTCGGCGGTGAACGTGCCGCGATCGTTGAAGATCTTCACGCGGGCGCCGTTTTCAATCGCGCGTGATTTGGCGTCGTCGGCATGGATCTCCAGTACCGGCTTTCCCGCGGAACGACGCAGCGATGCGACGTTAGCGAAGCTGGAGTTGAGAAACTCATGCGCCGGCGGAGAGAGCAGCGCCAGCGGAAAACGGCGCGCCAGCTCGGGAGCTCGCTCCTCCGATTCGCGGGGCGCGATGTAGTCCGGAACCGGATCAAGGCCGAGCGCGGCCACCTGCGCCGAGTCGATCTCGATCTTCCCGCTCGGCGTCTTCAGGATTGCGCCGCGCCGGAACGGAAGGTGCGGCGAAGGGAGGTTGAGGCGTACGGAGCCGTGCTCGCGCAGCGCTTCCAGCGTCACGCCGCGCATCACGTCGCCGGTGCCGGTGAGCGCCGCACGCATCAGCTCTTCGTCGCTTTCGCGGAGCGCCGGAAAGTCGAGCTTCATCGCCGCGGCGATGCGCCGGAAAATCTCGGAGTTCGGCAGCGCCTCGCCCAACGGCTCGATCGCGCGCCGGTTGTACATCGCATAGAGATGGCCGTACGCCTTGTGAATGTCTTCGTGCTCGAGCTGGGTGGTGGCGGGAAGGAGAACGTCGGCGTAGTCGGCGGTGTCGGTCTGGAAATGTTCGAGGACGACGGTGAAAAGATCCTCGCGTCGCAAACCGCGCAGCACGTTCTCGCGGTCAGGTGCGATCGATCCGGGATTGGAGTTGTAGACAATCAGTGCTTTCACCGGCGGATCATCCGCCTCGGTCAGCGCGCGGCCGAGCAACGTCATGTTGATCGTGCGCGCGGCATGGTTGCCGAGGTCCGTGCGCTCCATTGCCGCGGTATTCATCGCGAAGGTGCCCGATGAGGAAAGCTGGCAGCCGCCGCCGGCATCGTTCCATGCGCCGGTGATCGCGGGCAGCAGCGAGATGGCCCGCACGGCCGAGCCGCCGCCGGCGTGACGCTGCAGTCCGTAGTTGAGTCGGATGAAGGTCGGACGAGTCGTTCCGTAGAGCGTGCCGAGGCGCTCGATCGTCTCGACGGGAAGCCGGCAGATGGCAGCGACGCGTTCGGGCGCATAGTCGCGGAGCACGCGGACGCGCAGCTTCTCCCAACCATGCGTCATCTCGTCAAGATATTGACGATCCTCATGTCCGTCTCTGAACAGGACGTGCATCATCCCCATCGCCAGCGCGGCGTCGGTTCCGGGACGGATCGCGATGTGCTCGTCGGACGCGGCCGCCGTCCTTGTGCGAAGCGGATCGATGCAGATCACCGGCGCACCGTTCGCGCGCGCTTTCCGAATGAAGGGCCAGAGGTGCGGATTCGACGTGAGCGTGTTCGTGCCCCAGAGCAGGATGAGCTTCGCGTCCGGAACCGCTTCCGGGTCGGTGCCCATCTTCGCGCCGTAGGTCAGGGCAAACGCTTCCCCACCCGCGCTGGAGCAAATCGTTCGGTCGAGGAATGACGCGCCGATGCGACGGAAGAATCGCGAGGCCATCGCTTCGCCCTGCACGAGCCCCATCGTCCCCGCGTACGAGTACGGCAGGATCGCCTGCGGGCCGTCGGGTGACGCGATGATGGCGTTGAGCCGCTCGGCGATCATCGCCAGCGCTTCGTCCCACGTAGCGCGGCGAAAGCGTCCCTCCCCTTTCGCGCTGGCGCGAATCTGCGGAAAGGTCAGCCGGTCCGGGTGATACGTCCGCTCCAGATACTTCGACACTTTCGTGCAGAGGAATCCTTGCGTGAATACGTGCTCGGGATCGCCGGCGATGCGCGTGGCCCGGCCGTCGTCGACGGTGACGAGCATCATGCAGGTGTCGGGACAATCGTGCGGGCAGACCGCGCGGATGACTTGGGGCATGTGCGAAGTTTATCGCCAAGGAGGGCGCGCGGGCCGCCTCGGTGTATCAACTGTGACGGGCCTCTCACAGCCTCCATGCCCTCTCATCGCCGTCCGTCACATCACCGCCGGGCGAGGACGCCCAACGGCCGCAGGCGAGACGCCTGCACTCCCTTGTGCGCGCGATTGCAGAACGGCGCAACCATGAAAATCGAACGTTGAGTGTTCGATTTTCAGGGTCGACCCGGAAGGAGATCAATCCGACATTGATCACGCCTCGAGCGACTTCACAAGCTTCTTCGGCGCGATCGCGCGGTAGCTTTCGTCGATCCACGCTTTGATCAGGTTGAGCGACTTCTCGTCCTTCAGGTGCGCGGTGACCCAGCCGCTCTTGCCAAGGCCGTAGCCGGTCGGCGCGGCGAAAGGGAGATCGACGGCCATGTCACGCGAATGCGGGAGCTTGACCGAGATCGAGAAGTCGCCATCGTCGCCGGTGCCCATGAAGAGGAAGGCCTTCTTCTTCACTTTGATCGCACTGTGTCCCCACGTAAACTTTTCGTACGCTTCGGGGTACGCGAGCGCGTAGTCGCGGAGCTTCGACTCGATCCTGCCGCCTTTGGATTTCGCCATCGTCAGAGCTTTTGGCATCGCGGTCAGCGCTCAAACTGGGTTGCCGGAAACATGATTGGAGAAGAACGTGATGACGTTTCCCGCTGGTTCCCGAACCGAGAACGTCCTGTGGTTGGCCGACGCGGTTCCGATCGGCGTGGGATCAAGACCGAGCTCGATGAAGCGCTGGTGCGTTGCTTCGAGATCCTCGACCATCAGATCAAATGGAGCATCGCCCGGGACCGCTCCCGTTCCTGGCGTGAGAACCAGATGCGTGCCGCCGCGAAGCTCGAGCACGGCCACTTCAGGCCGTTGAACGACGGAGCGCATCCCGATCGTCCGCATGAATTGCTCTGTTTCTGCCAGGCGATCCGTCTCCAGAACAACGTGGCCGATCCATACCGGAGGGCGCAGATCTTGCTCGCCGGCCACGCCCTACTCCCGTTCCAGCACCATCGCCACGCCCATCCCGCCTGCTGCGCAAACGGTCACGAGGCCATATTGCTGTCCTGTGCGCTGCAACTCGTTGCAGACAGTCGTCACGATCCGCGCGCCGGTAGCCCCGAACGGGTGGCCCAGCGCGATCGATCCGCCGGTGAGGTTGATCTTCTCCGGATCGATGTCGCCGACCGGCTCGCTGCGGCCGAGCTTTTCCTGCGCGATCTTCTTCGATCCGATCCACTGGATGTTCGAGAGCACCTGGGCGGCAAACGCTTCGTGCATCTCGATGACGCCGATGTCCTTGAGCGTGATCTTCGCGCGCTCGAGTGCAATCGGAAGCGCGAAGACGGGCCCTTGTAGCAACTGATCGAACGGATCGGTAGCCGCGAACGCGTAGCTCTTGATGAAGCCGATTGGTTTGATGCCGAGCGCTTTCGCTTTGTCTTCCGACATCAGCAGGACCGCCGACGCGCCGTCGGTGAGCGGCGATGCGTTGGCAGCAGTGATCGTGCCGTATTTGCGATCGAAGACCGGCCGCAGTTTCGCCATCGCCTCGGCCGTCGAATCCCCGCGAATGAGGTTGTCCGTCTCGACGATGTTGTCGAAGCCAGGCGGCACCATCACCGTCATCACTTCGTCTTTGAATCGTCCGCTCGCCGTCGCCTCGGCTGCGCGATGATGGCTCTGCAACGCGAACTTGTCCTGCGCCTCGCGCGTGATGCCGTTCTCTTTGGCCATCTTCTCGGCCGACTCGCCCATCGTCAGACCGGTCGTCGACTCGGCGATGGCAGGTGCGTCGGGCGCGAGATCCTTCGGCCGGATCCTGCTGAACGATCCGAGTTTCCCGCCGATGCTCTTCTGTTTGCTCGCGCCGACGAGCGCGTCGGAAAAGTTCTTCGAGAAAAGGATAGGGATGTCGGAGAGCGACTCGCTGCCGCCGGCGACGACGACATCGGCATAGCCGCGGAAGATCAGATCAGCAGCCGAGGTGATGGCCTGGTTCGATGATGCGCACGCTTTGCTGACCGTGTAGCCGGGCAACTTTCGCGGAAGGCCGGTGCCGAGGATGATCTCGCGCGCGATGTTCGGCGCTTTGACCGACGGGATGACGTTGCCGAATACCAGTTCCTGGATGCTGTTTGGATCGATGCCCGAGCGCTGCACGAGCTCCGCCACGACGAGCTTACCGAGATCGAGCGCGGAGAGACGCGCGTAGTGAGTTCCCGACTTTGCGAAAGGTGTGCGAAGACCTCGAACGACAGCGACGCGAGGGGTGTATTGCCACATGCGGCGAAGATTAGCACGCGCGAACGCTGCATCCCTTCGACCGATTCAGGGGGTGGCGGCGAGGTTCAGTGCCGAATTGCGCGCCGTTTTGCGGGCGGCGGCACGGAGGTGATCGTGATCGTTCCGCTGTTCTGACACACCGCCGAGCCCGCACTTCCGGCTGTGACAGCCCATCGGTAAATCCCGGGGCTCGCGTATGCGTGCATTGGCGTCAGTTCGGTCGAGCCCGTGCCGTCTCCGAACGACCATATCGCGGCCACGTCTTCGCAGGAGGTCTGCTGCTGCAACGAGAATCGGACAGGAAACTGCTCCGCAGCGGATGCGATCACATTGGCGGCGCACGCGAAGCTGCAGGGAGACTGGCAGACCGCCGGATCGACGGTCACATCCGACTCACTCGAATCGGTCGTGCCGCCGGGACCCGATGCTCGCACGAAGTAGGCGTAACTCTGCCCGGCTACGATGTTGGCCGTGTCCGAAAACGAGGTGGCGGTCAAGTCGGCGATGTTCGTTCCGGCGCGGAAGACAGCGTAGGAGGTTGCGTTCGCGGATGCCGTCCAGGTCAGACGGATCGCGGCGGCAGGCGTCGAGGCCATATCGCAGATCGCCTTCGCGGTCAGCGCGAACGGCGCCGGCGGCGGCTGACAGATCGTCGTCGGAAGCGAGATGTTGATCGTGTTCGAGTCGGCGGTGCCGCCACCGTTCGAAGCACGAACGAAGTAGGAATACGTCTGACCTGGGACGACCGAGGTGTCGTCGTAGGCGAGGGTCGATGAAGGCAATGTCGCAGGCAACGCTGATCCATTGCGGAAGACGACGTAACTCGTGGCGTTCGCAGACGCGGTCCACGAGAGATGGTTGACGGGGCTCGTGCCAATGCAAACCGTGCTCTCGGATAGCGCCGGCTGCGTTGGCGGAGTTGCCGGACAGATCGCGCTCGTAATCGTGACGCTCTGTCCGCTCGACAGTGTGCTGCCGCCGCTGTTCGTTGCCGTCACCGTGTAGGCGTAAGTCTGCCCGACGATCACGTTGAGGTCATCGAGCGCCAGCGTGCCGGAGGAGAGCGAAGAGGTGTAGGCCGCGCCATTGCGATTGACGACGTACGACGCGGCGTTCGACGAGGCCGTCCACGTGACGTGAACCGCCGGCGCAGGCGATGCTCCGGTCGTGCAAAACGTCGAAGCAGAAGCCGCGAATGCGCCGGGCGGAGCGACGCACGTCGCGACGGTGGCCTGGAGCGTATTCGACTCGGTCGAACCGGAGCTGTTCAGCGCGGAGATCGTGTAGCTGTACGCATGTCCAGCGGTGACGGCGTCGTCTGCGAACGTACGAACCGTCGTGGTCGTGCCGATTACGACGCCATCACGATCGACGCGATACTGTGTGGCTCCCGACGCGGCGGTCCAGCTCAACAGAACGCTTACGGCGCTATTCGAGCACGACGTGATGCCAAAAAGGGTAGAGTTTCCGGGCGGACCGGAGCATGACGGCGTCGTGACGAACTGGCCGTTGTTGGCGTCGATGTTGTTGACCGTATAGCGCACAGACATACCGGCCGTGAGTCCCGTGATCTCGAAGCTGCTCTTCGTGCCGTCGACGACCGCGACGAGATCGCCGTTCGCATCAGTGATGATGTAGGAGGAGCCGGTGCCCGCGGTCCAAGCCAAATGAACCGCCGGTCCGCTCACCGCGCAATACGCGGCCTCGGCCACCTGCAGATCGCCGTTCAGGCAGAAGGACGAATTCGGCGCCGCTGGGGTAACGCTGTTCGACGTGAACGTGAAGCCGCGGCTGTCCGTCGCCACGACAATATACGCAGTCCCGGACGTGGTGTCGTTGAACGCGAGGGTCGCTGCCGTCAGCACTCCGCTGATCGCCGTTCCGCCGCGAAAGACTTTGTACGACGATGCACCGGACGACTGTGACCACGAAAGATGGACACCTCGCGGCTGGCAGACAGGAAAGGCGGCGACTCCGAAAGCTCCCGGTCCAGCGAGGGCAACCGGCGCGATGAGTAAGAACAGAAACGCGATGAGCGATGTGGTCTTCCGCCACGGAACGAGCATAGGGACGATGCGATTGTACACACACGTCCGCGCGGGTGACGGCGAAGTAGCGCAGGCATTCTTGCCTGCTATCGCCGGGCGTCCCTGCCCGGCGGTGGTTTTGGATTTGGCAATGCGTGGCCACGATTGTCGCGACAGCTCCGGCCTGCCAGTGGGTGTCCGACGATTGCGGAATTGTGACGCACATGGGAAGTGGCCGCCTCGAAATACCGCCGGGCAGGAATGCCCGACGGGAGCAGGCAGGAATGCCTGCGCTACAGCACCAGCCGCAGCGGCTGCTCGAGGTAGCTGCGCAGTGTGCGCAGGTACTCTGCGCCGAGGGCGCCGTCGACGACGCGGTGGTCGCAGGACATCGTCACTTTCATCCGGTCGCGGATCACGACCTGGCGATCGATTACGACCGGCTGCGCGGAGGCGGCGCCGATTGCGAGGATGGCCACATTGGGCGGATTGATGATGGCGGTGAACTGCTCGATTCCCCACGCGCCGAGGTTGGAGATGGTGAAGGTGGAGCCCTGATACTCGGCCGGCATCAGCTTGCGGTTCTTCGCTTTGTCAGCGAGTGAACGGATCTCGGCGGCGATGTCAGAAACTGATTTCTCGTCGGCGTTGCGCACCACCGGCGTGATGAGCCCTTCCGGCGTGGAGACGGCGATGCCGATGTGAACCTCGCCGTGCTGCGTGATCGCGTCATCGCCCCACGAAGCGTTCACGTTCGGATGGTGGCGGATGGCCAGTGCCGCGGCGCGGACGATAAAGTCGTTGACGCTGGTCTTGATCCCTTCGATCTCGTTCAGTTGTTCGCGAAGCACCAGCAGGTTGGTGACGTCGTATTCGGCAGTGAGGTAGAAGTGAGGGATCGGGCCGGTCGACTCGGCGAGACGTTTCGCGATCGTTCGCCGCATCGCCGACAGCGGGATGTCCTTTGTCTCGAGCTGCTGCACCGGCGGCAGTGCGGGCGCTTTCGGTTTCTGTTGCGCCGGAGCAGCGACAGGCTTGAAGTTCTTGATGTCGCTGGCGACGATCCGGCCGCCCGGTCCGCTGCCCTGAATCTGTTCGAGGCTGACGCCCATGTCGCGCGCCATCTTGCGCGCCAGCGGCGACGAGCGGCGCCGGCCACCCTCGGCCTGCGGCATCGCAACCACGTTTGCCGCGGGCGCGGTGCGGTCGATGCGCGGCGCTTTCATCTCGACCGCTTCGCCATACTCGCCGGTCGATTTCTTGATCGAGTCTTTCTTGTCGATGGCGCGCCGCGAAGGCGCGCTGTCCGGAGCGGATTTCGAATCCTGCTCTTTCGCCGGCGCGGCCTCAGGCGTCGCACGTTTCGGCGCAGCCTTCTCGCCCTCGGCCAGAATCGTGGCCAGCACGCCGCCCACCTCGACCATCTGCCCGGCTGCGGCGGTGACATCGCCGAGGGTGCCGTCCTGCTCCGCTTCGAGATCGAGGTTGACCTTGTCGGTCTCGATCTCCAGCAACGGCTCGCCTTTCTTCACGGCGTCGCCCGCGTTCTTGTACCAGCGGATGACCTTTCCCTCGGTCATCGCGTCGCCCATCTTGGGCATGATCACGTCAGCCATGCGCGTACATCACTTTCTTTACCGCGGCGATCACGTGCTGCTCGTGCGGCGTGGCAAGTAACTCGAGGTTTCGCGCGTACGGCATCGGCACATCCTCGCCCGTGACGCGGGCGACCGGCGCGTCGAGCTCATCGAACACCGTTTCGGTAATGCTCGCCGCGATCTCGGCGGCGGCGCCGAACGGTTTCCACTGCTCCTGCACTACGACACAGCGATGTGTCTTTGTGACCGACGCGTAGGCCGGTTCGAGATCGAGCGGCCGCAAGGTGCGCAGGTCGATCACCTCGCACTCGATCCCTTCATCCTGCGAGAGCTTCTCCGCGGCGATGAGCGACATCTGCAGCATGCGGCTGTACGAGACGATCGTGACGTCGCTTCCCTCGCGCGCGACGCGCGATACGCCGAAGGGAACCGTGGAATTGGGATCGTCTGGCACTTCGCCCTTCATGCCGTACAGCGCGGCACTCTCCAGGAAGATGACCGGATCGCGGCCGCGGATCGAGGTCTTGAGCAATCCCTTAGCGTCAGCGGGCGTGGCCGGCGCGACGACTTTGATTCCAGGAAAATGCGCGTAGAACGATTCGAATGTCTGCGAGTGCTGCGCGGAGAGCTGCACTCCCGCTCCCTGCGGTCCACGGATGACGACCGGCACGTCGACCTGGCCGCCGGAAAAGTAGCGGACCTTGGCGGCGTGGTTGAGGATCTGATCGGCAGCGACGATGGCGAAGTTCATGGTCATCATCTCGACGATCGGGCGCAGTCCAAGCATGGCCATCCCCACCGCTGTCCCCACCATCCCCGCCTCGGCGATCGGCGTATCGATGACGCGCTTGCCGCCGTACTTTTTCAGCATGCCGGCGGTGATGCGGAACGTTCCTTCGTAGACGCCGATATCCTCGCCCATGATGAGGACGTTTGGATCGCGGTCCATCTCCTCCATCATGGCGTCGCGGATTGCGTCGCGGTAGCTTTTCTCGGACATCGCGTTACTCGTTCTCCCTCACTGGTCCGTGCTCGGCGACGATGTCACGCCACAGCTCTTCGGCCTCCGGCGGCGCGCTCTCTTCCGCGAACTGCACGGCGGCGGCCACCTCGGACGTGGCCCAATCCTCGATCGATTTCACGTCGCCGTCGGTGAGTCCGCAGATCTCGCCGAGGCGGTTGCGGAGGATGCCGATGGGATCGCGATGGCGGTGCTCCTCCACTTCGTCCTTGCTGCGATACGGCTGCAGGATGTCGGCGGCGCCGTGGCCGGAAAATCGATACGTGATCGCCTCGATGCAGTACGGCTTGCCGGTCTCGCGCATCTGGCGAACCACGCGATCGGCCACGCCGCGTACCGCAAAGACATCCTGTCCGTCCACCTTCTCCGTCTGAATGTTGTAGGCGCGGACGCGCTGCGCAAGATCAGTCAGCGCGGAATGGCGCTCGACGGATGTCCCCATCGCGTAGCCGTTGTTCTCGATGATGAAGAGGATCGGACACATCCCGTCCTTGCCCCAGAGACCGGCCATGTTCATCGCTTCATGAAAGGAGCCGATGTTCATCGCGCCGTCGCCGAAGTAGCAGACGGCGATGCGCTCGGTCTGCTGGTAGCGAAGCGCATACGCAGCGCCGGCAGCGAGCGTCAGATGTCCGCCGACGATGCCGTAACCGCCGTAGAAGCCATGCTCGACGTCGAACAGATGCATCGAGCCGCCCTTGCCTTTGGAAACACCGGTACTCTTGCCGAAAAGCTCGGCCATGACGCGGCGGGGCTCGGAGCCGAGCGCCAGGGCGTGGGCGTGATCGCGATAGCCGGTGAAAAGGATGTCGCCCTTGGTCAGCGCGGTGATGATGCCGCTGGCCACCGCTTCCTGGCCGCTGTAGACGTGCAGGTAGCCGCCGATTTTCCCCTTGCGGAACTCCCGCTCCGTCGCTTCCTCGAAGCGGCGGATGAGAATCATCTGCCGGAGAATCTCGGTCCATTCCGGCGCACATGCGGCCGCCGGATCAATCGTTGCCGAAGCTTGTTCTTTTGTCTTAGCCATCAATTTCTGAGTGCGTCAGGAGTGCATGACGCGGGCCGGGATTCTATATCGATGAACGATTGATCCAGCCACGCGATTTGGTGAATGTCGCTGGGAACGCCGGACGCCGGTTTCGACTTCCATGCAGCTTCTGCCCTGACCAACGTTCTGTCATTCCGAGCCGGCGAAACCGCGTGGGCGGAAGTGGCGGGGGGAGCGGTGAAGCGCGGCGAGGAATCCCCTTCCGATATGCGACTACCGCTGCGAGGCGGGGGATTTCTCATCGTGCTGCACCGCTCCCACCACCCTGCCGCCCCCGCGGTTTCGCCGATTCGAAATGACAGTCACGTGACTACGCCGCTGGAGTCCCCATCAACTGCCGCAGCACAAACGGCAGAATGCCGCCGCTCCTGTAGTAGTCGACTTCGATCGGCGTGTCGATGCGAACGATGACAGGAACACGCTCCGCCGCACCGTTTGCGCGATGCACGACCAGCGTTGCCTCCTGTCGCGGGCGAAGATCGCCGGACACCTCGATGTCGAAGACTTCCGTCCCGTCGAGTTTGAGTGAGAGCGCGTTTGTCCCTTCGTCGAACTGCAGCGGCAGCACTCCCATTCCGACGAGATTGGAGCGATGGATGCGCTCGAAGCTTTGCGTGATCACCGCGCGAACGCCGAGGAGCTTCGTGCCCTTCGCGGCCCAATCGCGCGACGAGCCGGTGCCGTACTCCTGGCCCGCAATCACGATCAGCGGCGTGCCTTCCTTCTGATATTGCATGGCCGCGTCGTAGATCGACATCTGTTCGCCGTCGGGCTGATGGACGGTGACGCCGCCTTCGACTCCCGGCACCATCAGGTTCTTGATGCGCACGTTCGCAAACGTCCCGCGCGTCATCACCCGATCATTTCCTCGGCGCGAACCATAGCTGTTGAAGTCTTCGACCGGAACGCCTGACTCGATCAGGTACTTGCCTGCCGGCGAGCTTGGCTTGATCGATCCGGCCGGGCTGATGTGATCGGTCGTGACCGAATCGCCGAAGAGCGCCAGCGCGCGCGCGCCGCTAATCCCCGCGCTTTCGCCGGGCTTCATCCCCTGCTCGCCGATGAAAAACGGCGGCTCCTGAATGTACGTCGATTGCGGGTCCCAGTTGTAGAGCAACCCGCCTGTCGTCGGGATCTCATTCCAGAGCGGGTTCTGATCGGAGAAGTTCTTGTACAGCGTGCGGAACGACTCCGGATCGAGCGCGCCGGCCATGCACGTGCGCACCTCATCCATCGTCGGCCAGATCTCGCGCAGATAGACGTCTTCGCCGTGCGATCCTTGGCCGATCGGCTCTTTGGCCATGTCGATGTCGATGCGGCCGGCCAGCGCGAAGGCGACCACGAGCGGCGGTGACATCAGGAAATTCGCGCGGATCGACTGATGCACGCGCGCCTCGAAGTTGCGATTGCCGGATAGGACGCTGACACCGACGAGGTCGTGGCGCGTGATGGCGTCTTCGATGTGCGGATCGAGCGGCCCGGAGTTACCGATGCAGGTCGTGCAGCCGTAACCGACGGTGTAGAAGCCGAGTTGATCGAGATACGGCTGCAGGCCGCTGCGATGGTAGTAGTCGGTGACGACGCGCGAGCCCGGCGCGAGCGACGTCTTGACGACGCGCCCCACGCGCAGACCCTTCTCGACTGCCTTCTTCGCCAGCAGTCCGGCCGCGAGCATCACCGAAGGGTTGGAGGTGTTGGTGCAGGAGGTGATCGCGGCGATGAGGACGTCGCCATGATGCAGTTCGGCGACCGCTCGCGGGAAGTCGTCGGTCAGCGAATCGGCCTCGACGCGGTCGGGCGTCGGCCGGTTGTTCAGCATCTCTTCTTCCGTCGTGATGCTCGTGTTCTTGCGCGCGGATGCCAGCGCGTTCGGTGCCGTCGCCGAATCCTGAGCGCCTCCGCCGGTGACTGTGTTTCCCGCATCACGCGTGCGCAGGCCGACGAGCGTTTTCGCCTTCCGCGCGGCTTCGCTCTCCGACTTGCCGTAACCCGCGGGCGCGGCGGCTTTGAGCATCGCCATCCACTCGCGCTGAAGGTTGTCCAGCTCGATGCGGTCCTGCGGACGTTTCGGGCCGGCCACGCTGGCGCCGACCTTCGAGAGATCGAGCTCGAGCGAGGTGGTGTAATCGATCTGCCCCTTTTGTGGCATGCCGAACAGACCTTGCGCTTTGAAGTATCCGCGCAACGCGCTGACCTGCGCGTCGCTGCGGCCGGTCATCGTCATATAGCGGCAGGTCTCTTCGTCGATCGGGAAGTAGCCCATCGTCGCGCCGTACTCCGGCGCCATGTTCGCGATCGTGGCGCGATCTGCGAGACCGAGCGATGCCGCCCCTTCGCCGAAGTATTCGACAAACTTTCCGACGACTTTGGCCTTGCGCAGCATTTCCGTGATCGTGAGCACGAGATCGGTGGCGGTGACGCCCTCGCGCAATGAGCCGGTCAGGTTCACGCCGACGACATCCGGCGTCAGGAAGTACACCGGCTGTCCCAGCATCCCCGCCTCGGCCTCGATCCCGCCGACGCCCCAGGCCACGATACCGAGGCCGTTGATCATCGTCGTGTGCGAATCGGTTCCGACGAGCGTGTCGGGATACCAGACGCCGTCCTTCTCCAGAACGCCGCGCGCGAGATACTCGAGGTTGACCTGGTGCACGATGCCGATTCCCGGCGGCACGACACCGAAGCCGTTGAAGGCCTGCATCCCCCACTTCAGAAACTGATAGCGCTGCTGATTGCGCTTGAACTCGATGTCCATGTTGAGCTGCAACGCGTCCGGACGGTTGGAGTAATCGACCTGCACGGAGTGATCGACGACGAGGTCGACCGGCACGAGCGGTTCGATGATCTTCGGATCGGCGCCGGCGCGGCTGGCCGCGGAGCGCATCGCCGCGAGGTCGACGAGGAGCGGAACACCGGTGAAGTCCTGCAGCAGCACGCGCGCGACCATGAACGGGATCTCGTCGGTGCGCTCGGCGTTCGGCTTCCAGCTCGCCAGCGTCCGCACATCGTTCTCGGCGATCTTCCTGCCGTCGACGTTGCGGAGCACCGATTCGAGAACGATGCGGATGGAAACCGGCAGCCGCGAGACGTTGCCGGCACCCGCCGCCTCGAGTTTGGGTAGAGAGTAGAACTGGCCGCGGCGACCGTCGCCGAGGTCGAACGAATCGAGAGTGTTGAAGGTGTTGTGAGGCATTTCCATCCTCTTGCAGCAGATTGATGCAGAATTGCGCGCGAGGAAAACGGCACGCGGCGCGACTATATCAAAGCGGTTTGCATGGAACCCGCATGCCGTCGTTCGAGGGCAAGAAAAATGAAACAACAATTTCTCGATGTCTACGATGAAGAGCACGCCAGGACGATGCGCGTGCTGCATGCCTATCCCGAAGACAAGCTCAACCTTCGGCCGCATCCCAAACTGAAGACCGCGCGCGAGCTCACCTGGGTCTTCGTCCTCGAGTGCTACCTCGGCACCGCCGTCTGGAACGACGAATACGCGAAGGGCCGCACGGTCAGCGGCAAGCCTCCTGTGGCGCCGGAGGATTGGAAAGAGATCCTCTCCGCGCTGGAGAAGTCGAACAAGGACTTCCGCGGCCTCATCGAATCAGCCTCCGACGACACGCTCCGCGAGAACGTTCACTTCTTCAAAGGTCCCAAAACGATGGGCGAGATCTCGCGCATCAACTGGCTATGGTTCCTGCTCCACGACCAGATTCACCACCGCGGCCAGCTCTCGGTCTACCTGCGCATGGCCGATGGAAAAGTGCCGGCGATCTACGGGCCAAGCGGGGATGAGCCGTGGACGTGATCCTTATCCAACTTCCGTCACCGCCTCCTTGGCAAGCTCCAGTGCTGCGATCGCTTGCTCCCGGCTGACGGATGGAAACGACGCGAGAAACTTATCCAACGAATCACCTGCTTCCAGGTAGTCGAACAAGTTGTAGACAGGAACGCGCGTTCCAACGAACACCGGCTCGCCGCTCATGATCTCCGGGTCGGTGTGGACAACATTCTGGCGATTCATCGGCTCATTTTACCGGAGAAGACTGAATGCTCATCACGGGTACTGCGGAGCGCCTCCCTTCCAGGCGATCGGATAGCGCACGCAGACGCCGCCTGCCGATCCGGTCGTCGCGGTTGGCGTTGCCTCAGGCAGCGATTGCCAACCCTTCACTATCGATGCTGTGTTCTTCACCAGCGATGCTGGGTTCTGCACCCACGATGCTGCGTTCTGCACCCACGAGGCTGTGGTTTGAGCCATCGATGCTGCGTTTCCAACCATCGATCCTGCGTTTAGAGCAGACGATGCTGCGATTCCAACTATCGATCCTGCGTTTTGAACTATTGATGGTGTCGTCGGAATGGTCGGGCTCACCGCCTCCCCTGCGCGATCCTCTTCGCCTCGGGCAGCGTGCGCAAACGCAGCATGGCCATCGTGCCGAGGATGGGGCCGGGGGCGAGGATGGCGAAGGCCCAATGCCAACTGAGCGCGTGCTCGATGCGCGGCATGATGCTGATCGACGCGGTCGTAATCAGGAATCCGATGCATGTCTGGAGCGTGAGGGCGGTGCCGATGTAGCGCGGATCGGAGAGCTCGGTGACGCACGCCGAGAACTGCGCGGAATCGGCGACGACGGTCGCGCCCCAGATCGCGGCCACGACCAGCAGCGCGATCGGTGGTCCACCGAATAGGAATCCGATCGCGATGCAACAGGCCGCGCTGGCGATCATCGCCGCCGAGGCCACGACCGTGCGTCCGATGCGGTCGGCGAAACGGCCGGCGATCACGCATCCCACAGCACCGCTTCCGATGACGATGAACGATCCCACTTCTGCCAAGCGCGGCGGCGAGCCGCTCACGGCCATGCTCGCGCGCAGCATCACCGGAATCCACGTCCACATCGCATACAGCTCCCACATGTGCCCGAAGTAGCCGAAGTTGGCGAGGCGCACCGCGCGGTTGCGGACGATGTCGGCCGCCTGGCCCAGATCGAACGGCTGATTCGGCAGCGCGAATGGCCCGTCGCTGACGAAGAGCAGCACGATCAGACCGCCGGCCGCCGCGAGCAGCGACGCGAAGGCGACGTTCACCCGCCAACTCTGCGAGCCGACCGCGTTAATGAGATAGGGCGATGCCTTGCCGAGCGTGAGCGCGCCGACGAGCACGCCGAGCGCGAAGCCGCGCCCTTCGCGGAACCAGGTGGCGATGATCTTCATCCCCGGCGGATAGACGCCGGCGAGGAAGACTCCCGTCAGAAAGCGGAGCGCAATCGCCGACGTCGCGCCGTGAGCGAGCCACGCAAACAGCGCGTTCGTGATCGCGCCCGCAAGCGCCGACACGGCGAAGAGGCGCCTCACGCTCATCACGTCCGGCAGGTTGGCCATTGCGCTGATCAGCGTTCCGGCGACGAAGCCGAGTTGCACGGCCAGCGTCAGCCATGAGGTCGTGCCCGCGCTGAGCTTCCACTCTGTGGCGATGCGCGGCGCCACTGCGGACGCCGTGAACCAGAGCGACATCCCCAGAAGCTCGGCGATGCCGGTGAGCAGCAGAGCACGCGTTCGCGTCATGCCGGTTGCGGTCATCGATGCCGGTTACGCCGTCACCGCTTCGTAGATGCGAAGAGGAACCTGGGTGATCGAGCCGAGGATCTCGCGCGTCACTCCCACTTGACTCGCTTTCGAATCGCGCGCTTCGACGAGGACGGCGTCGACGATGTCGCTGTATTTTCTGCCGCCGCCGATCACAAGATTCACGACCGCCGCTTCGAGCGGCGACATGCTCGGGTTGAACGCGGCGTTCTCGGCAACTGATCCTGTAACGATGCCGCCATCGCTCATCTTCAGCGCCACGCCGGCGTAGCTTGCACTGTAGGGCGCGTACGACCGGTTCGCGGCGTCGAGCGCAGCCCGCACGACATCGTCCGCGTCGCTGATGGACAACGTCATGCCGTGCGATTGCGGCGACATCAGACCGCCGGTGACGCCGAGGTCGACCGGCCCGAAGGCGGCAGGAAGGAGCGCTGTCAGCGGCGTTGCCGGCGCGCTGGGGAGAATGATCTTCAGCGTCGACGCCGTCGTCAGCTCGTTGAGAAACTGGCGGCAGTAGCCACACGGCGCCGCGGAGATGGCCAGCATTTCGATGCCGGTCTCATTGAACGAGAGCGCCTGCACAGTGCCCGCCTGCTCGCCATGAACGCTGAAGGTCAGCGCGTGTCCGGGGAACTCGTAGTTGGCGCCGAAGTAGAGGCTGCCGCTCGCACCGAGCGCCACGACGCCGACGAAGAAGTTCGAGATCGGTGGGATTGCGAACGTCTTCGCCAGCGGAATCAGATCGAGCATGAGCTGGTCAATCGCCGAGCCGGCGGCGATGATTTTCGCAACCTCGCCCGCGGGCAGAAACCCTCCCGCGGCCTGACGCGCCGATTCGATCGACGCCAGTTGTTCCTGGGTCAGCATCCCGATCCTCCGTGCAATTCACGTGAAGCATGCCACGTCGAGGCTAAACTGTCGCGATGGCAACGAAGCGGAAGGTCGTCACGTTCGATCTGATTCGCGACCTGGCGTTGAAACATCCCGGCGTCGAAGAAGGGACGTCGTACGGCACGCGGGCGCTGCGCGTCAAAGGGAAGTTCATGGCCCGGCTGAAAGAAGACGGCGAGTCGGTCGCGTTCCGCATCAGCTTCGATGAGCGCGATCTGTTAATGCAGACGAAGCCCCACGCCTTCTACATCACCGATCACTACCTCGGATACCCCGCAGTCCTGATGCGGATGTCGGCGGTGACGCCCGAGGAGGCCGCGGACATCGTGGCGATGTCGTGGCGCATGGTTGCGCCGAAACGGCTGAAAAACGCGTAGCGCTCACCTTCCGGAGCGCAGGCGGCCTCGACGGGACACCGCTCATCCGTGGCTCCGATCCTGCAGTTGATCAGGACCATATGAAGATTTCCTATGCCCGCGGTCTCTCTCTGCTGCTCCTCGGCGTTGCCACTGTCGCGCAGGCGCGCGTGGCGGCGCGGCACGTTGCGCAGCCGTTCACTGCGATTGCGACGGATGACGCAACGAAAACCCCGATCCTCACCTCCGCCAGCAAACCGGGCCCGGCCGTACTGAGGGCGCAGATCCTTCTCGATCGCGCGCATTGTTCACCCGGCGAGATCGACGGACGATACGGAGGCAACATGCGCCTGGCCGTCGCGGCATTCAACGCATCGCGCAAGATTCCGTCCGGCTCGAACGTCAGCGCGGCAACGTGGAAAGCGCTCAACGTTGATTCCGCCCCGGCAGTCACGCCCTACACGATCACTGCCGCCGATGTGGCCGGCCCGTTCGCACCGATCCCGGAGGAAACCGCCGACAAAGCGAAGCTCGCCGCCCTGGGCTATGCGTCGCTCGCGGAAGAACTGGGTGAGCGCTATCACGTCAGCCCGGCGTTGCTTCAACTGCTCAATCGCGGCATCGCATTCGACAAAGCCGGTGCGACGATCGAGGTTCCCAACGTCGACCGGCCGCCTCTGACCAAGACGGCGGGAATGAGCATTCGCGTCAGCAAGAGCAGGCAAGCCGTCGAGGCGATCGACCCGAGCGGCAACGTGCTGGCCACTTACCCGGCGACGATCGGCAGCGTCCATGATCCGCTCCCGCTCGGCAAGTGGAAGATCAACGGTGTCGAGTGGAATCCAAAGTTCAACTACAACCCCGACCTTTTCTGGGACGCAGAGCCCAGCGACAAGAAAGCGAAATTGCCACCCGGCCCGAACAATCCTGTCGGCGTCGTCTGGATCGATCTGTCGAAGCCGCACTACGGCATTCACGGTACCCCCGAGCCCTCGACGATCGGCAAGACCACCTCGCACGGCTGCATCCGCTTGACGAACTGGGACGCCAGCGAGCTCGCCAAGCTCGTCACACCGGGCATGCCCGCGGTACTGGAGAAATGAGAGTCGCCAAGAAACTGGGATGGGCTGCCGGCGCTGCCGGCGTTGCCGGACTGGCCTGGATGGCGTCGGGAACGACGCAGAGCGTGGCTCCTGCCGTGCCCGCGACCGTGCAGACCGCGCGAACCAAAGCCGTCCTCCCCACTGTCCCGGTAACGCCGAGAATGCTGCTCACGCCCGGGGAAGGACCCCGTCCGCTGACGATGCCGGTAGAAGGCATCGATCCGAGCACGATCCACGATTCCTTCGACGAGATGCGCGGCGGCGACACGCGGCGCCACGACGCGCTGGACATCCTCGCGCCGCGCGGTACGAACGTCGTCGCGACGGACGACGGCACGGTCAAGAAGCTCTTCACGAGCGTTGCCGGCGGATTGACGGTCTATCAATACGATCCCGATCAGCGCTACTGCTACTACTACGCGCATCTCGACGCCTACGCCATGGGCCTTCACGAAGGTCAGATCCTCAAGCGAGGCGATCTCATCGGCTACGTCGGCACGACTGGCAACGCACCGAAAGACACCCCGCATCTCCACTTCGCCGTCATCCGTCTCGATCCCGATCGACGCTGGTGGACCGGAACGGCAATCGATCCCTATCCGCTGCTATACCGGCCGAGGTAATGCCGCGAATGGGGGTCAGGTCTAAAGTCTAAAGTGCCGAAGACGATCGTCGCTCAGGCGATCAGGCCTATTCGGCACTTTAGACTTTAGACCTGACCTCCATTCCTGACACCGATTGCTCACCCCGCTCAGCCCGCCGAGGTTCATAATTGCGGCGGGAGGAAGTCCATGAAACGAGCAATCATCACAGCCCTTTGCGTCGCCGTCTTCGCCATCCCGATCGCCTCGGGGTCGAGCGGAGGAGGAATGAGCTCCGCGCCGTCGCCATCGATGCAGCAGCGCTCGCCGCACGATATGGCGGTCGACTACTACAACGCCGCCGAGCGCCGTCTCGATGGTCTCGCCAAAACGCACGACGAGATGAAGGCCTCGACCGACGCGCAGAAGGTAGCCAAGCTCCAGGCGAAAATCGCCAAAGGACTGGAGAACGCCGCCGCCGATTTCGAGCGGGCCGTGAAGAACGATGCGACTCTCTACCAGGCATACAGCGAGCTCGGATTCACGCTGCGCAAGATGGGCAAGTTCGATGAGTCGCTCGCTGCCTACGACAAGTCCTTGTCGATCCAGCCCGACTACACTCCCGCCCTCGAGTACCGCGCCGAGGCCTACCTCGGGCTGAACAGAATCGACGACGCGCGCAAGACGTACATGGGGCTGTTCGCCGCCGACCGTCCACGCGCCGATGCGTTGCTGATCGCCATGAAAGGTTTCGTCGCCTCGCGACGCGCCGCTGCCGCCGGCCTCGACACCGCGCAGCTCGAAGCGTTCGCAAAATGGGTCGATGAGCGCGAAGTCATCCACACCCAGACCGCGGCGCTCACGTCCCAGACTTCCAGCTTCCGTTCGTGGTGAAACTGCGTTCTCCCAAGACGCCCCGCTCTCGCTGTCATTCCGAGAGGGCGGGGCGGCGGGCGGGCGAGGAATCCCCAGCCCACGAAGCAGGGAGCACCCGACTGCGCGGGTTTTTCGCCGCGGCAATGTTCGTCCTCGCCGCGGCATGCAGCAGCGGAAATCAACCCGCGCCCGCCACATTCGCCTGGCACCTTCCGCCGGGCTTTCCCCTTCCGCTGACGCCGCCGGAGAATGTTCAGACGGACGCAAAGTTCGCGCTCGGCCGCCGCCTCTTTTACGACCGGCGGCTCTCCGCGAACGGAACGCAATCGTGCAGCGATTGCCATCAGCAGAGCCACGCATTCAGCGACGGTCTCCCCACCGCGATCGGATCGACGGGGCAGCCGCATTCGCGCAACGCCATGACGCTGACGAACGCCGGTTACAACGCCAGCTACACGTGGGACAGCGTCCGCGTGCGCTCGCTCGAGCAGCAGGCGCTCGTGCCGATGTTCAACACGCATCCGATCGAGCTGGGCGTGGATGGACACCAGGCCGAGATCGTGGCGCGGTTCCGCGACGATCCGCCAATCGCCGCGATGTTCCGCGCCGCCTTTCCGGGCGACGGCGGCCAGTCTCGATCCGTAATATCGCCAACGCCCTTGCCGCCTTCGAGCGCGCATTGATCTCCGGCAACTCGCCGTACGACCATCTCGTTTACGGCGACGATCGGAATGCCTTGTCGCCGCGGCGTGGCGCGGCATGCGTCTCTTCTTCACCCCCCGCGCTGGATGTTCGGAGTGTCATCAGGGCTTCAACTTCTCGGGCGAATCGCGCTACGCCGGCCATCCGAGAACGAAGCCCGTCCTCGTGCGCAACGGCGTGACGAACGGGGCGTTCCGCGTGCCGACGCTGCGCAATATCGAGCTGACCGCGCCGTACATGCACGATGGGAGCATCGCGACGATCAAAGATGCGATCGACCGGTATGCAACCGCGCGCAAACTCACACTGGGCGCAACCGAGCGTGCCGATCTGGCGGCGTTCCTGCGCTCGCTGACGGATCGGGAGTTCGTGGCGGATGCCCGGTTCGCGGCACCTTGAGGGGAGCACAGACAGGAGTGTCTGTGCCACATAAAACCCGTTCTTAGCCATCGTTCGGCCCAGAGCCAAAAGCGCAGGCCCGTGTGGCACAGACACTCTTGTCTGTGCAAGACCAATCAACGAAACAGCATCCTCATGCCCTCGTATACTTCCCCTCATGCGAATGACGCCGATCGCCATCCTCTTTCTGGCCACCTCTCTCGCTGCGCAAACCACTCCCGAGCGCGGTGTTTTCGTCGGAGACATCAACAAGAACGCCGATGCCTGCACGAACTTCTACGACTACGCGAACGGCGCATGGCGCGCGGCGAATCCCATCCCCGGCTCGATGCAGAAGTGGAGCCGTCGCTGGGCCGCCGGCGAGCAGAGCAAGGAGCAGCTCCGCACCCTCCTCGACGACGAGTCGAAGAAGAAGGATTGGCCCAAGGGGACGATCGATCAGCAGATCAGCGACTTCTACGCATCCTGCATGGATCAATCGCGCGTCGACGCACGCGGCGCGAAGCCGATCCAGCCGCTCCTGAGCGAGATCAAAGCGATCCGCACGCCTGCCGATTTGCAGAAGACCATCGCCGATCTTCACGACCTCCAGATGTTCGCGGCGTTCGGAATCACGTCGGCATCCGACAACCACAATCCCGGCTACGTCATCGCCCGCGTCTTCGCCTCCGGCCTCGGCCTCCCCGACCGCGACTACTACCTGAAGCCCGAGAAGCGCTTCGCCGATGCCCGCGCCAAATACCGCGTTCACGTCGCCAAGATGTTCGAGCTCACCGGCTACTCAACCGCCGCAGCGAAGCACGCCAGTGACGTGATCTTCGCGATGGAGACGCGCCTCGCTGCCGCGCAACTCGACAACGTCGCCCTTCGCGATCCGGCAGCGACCGATCACAAATACCAGGTGGCAACGCTGCAGAAGTTCACACCGCACTTCGACTGGACACGCTATCTCGACCGCTTCAAAGTCGCGCCTGAGGATCTCAACGTCGATCAGCCCGAGTACATGGGCGCGGTCGAGAAGGAGCTACGCTCGACGCCGCTGGCAACGTGGAAGGCCTATCTCGCCTGGAACGTCATCAACAACGCCGCGCGTCACCTCTCCTCCCCGCTCGCCGAAGAACATTTTGCGTTCTACGGAAAGTATCTGAGCGGCTCCACGGAGATGAAGCCGCGCTGGAAGCGGTGCGTCGAAGGCGATGACATGTTCCTCGGCGAAGCGCTCGGCCAGCGCTACGTCGAGCGCTATTTCCCGCCCGAGGCCAAGGCGCGGATGAAAGAGCTGGTCAAGAACCTCCTTCTGGCGATGGGCGACACCATTCGCGGTCTCGACTGGATGAGCCCCGCCACGAAGACGCGCGCGCGAGAGAAACTGGCCACGTTCAATCCGAAAGTCGGCTACCCCGACAAATGGAAGGACTACAGCAGCGTCGCGATCAGCCCTTCGTCGTACTGGGAGAACGTCGAGGCCGGATTGCGGTTCGACAACGCGGACAGTCTGGCGCAGGCGGGCAAGCCGGTCGATCGCGGACGTTGGGGCATGACGCCGCCGACCTCCGATGCCTACTACAACCCTCTGCTCAACGAGATCGTCTTCCCGGCTGGCATCCTGCAGCCGCCGGCCTTCGACGTCCACAACGCCGACGCAGTGAACTACGGCGCGATCGGCGTCGTCATCGGACATGAGATCAGTCACGGCTTCGACGATCAGGGCGCCCAGTACGACGCGCAGGGACGTCTCAACAACTGGTGGACCGCCGAGGATTTGAAGCGCTTCCATGAGAGAACGGCTTGCGTGTCCGATCAGTTCGAGAACTACTTCATCGAGCCCGGCATCCATCACCAGGGCAAACTCGTCCTCGGCGAATCGATCGGCGATCTGGCCGGCGCGAAGATCGCGTGGCTGGCGTTTCAAAAAGCGCAGCAGACGAAGCCCGCAGTGGCCATCGACGGCTTCACGCCTGAGCAACAGTTCTTCATCGCCTGGGGCCAGTTCCGCGGCGACGAGACACGCCCGGAGACGCAGCGCCTGATGGTGCAGGGCGATCCGCATCCGGTGGCCAAGTACCGCGTCATCGGCCCGCTGTCGAACCTGCCCGAGTTTGCGAAGACGTTCGGATGCAAAGCCGGCGCGGCGATGGTGCGGCCAGCCGATAAGCGATGCGCGGTCTGGTGATCACGGCGTCAACCGATAAGGCGTGGGCCACCCGGAAAAAGGTCACGCAACCGGGAAAAGGCGGCTTAAAGACGGGAAAGGGCGGTAATAAGTCGGAATGATTTATTCCGATGCCGCAATCCGCGGTTCCGATGACGGATCAAAACGATCCGATGACGGATCAAAACGATCCGATGCCGGATCAAAACGGTCCGATATCGGATCAAATCGGTCCGATGCCGGATCAAATCGGTCCGATGCCGGGATCAAAACGGTCCGATGCCGGATCAAAACGGATCGATATCGGATCAAAACGGACCGATTACGGGTAGATTGTCCTCAACGACATCGAACTTCGCAGAGCCATCGGCATCCGAGTATTGACGATTCCTTGACGATGGTGCTGCAAGCGACCGTCACCGTTGCCGATCGAGACGGCGGAAGCAGCTGCGCGCGCCACGGACCGGTCAACACTCTTCGCTGAAGTCGAGCAGCATTCCCTCCCCCTCCGGCCACGGACCGTAGCCGGACGCGCCGTTGATGTGGCCGGCGTCGCCGATGAAGACGAGACGGCTTCCCCAGGCATCGGCGAAAAGACGCGCGCGTTCGTTGCTCACGTACTGGTCGTTCGTGCTGGCGACGACGATGCTCGGAAAGGGCAGCTTGGCCAGCGGCATCTTCGCGAAGCTTCGTCCTTCGATCGGATAGTCCGGCGCCTCGACATCGCTCGGCCCGACGAGGAATGCTCCCCGCACCCCTCGGCCGCCGCAATCGATCGCCCATTGCCCGACGAGCGAGCAGCCGAGGGAGTGGGCGGCGAGGATCGGGGGAGTGGGACACGCGCGCACGGCAGCGTCGAGCGTGGCCACCCACTCATCGCGATCGGGATGATCAAAATCGCGCTGCTGCACGCGGCGAAATGATGAGTGCTTCGCTTCCCAATGCGTCTGCCAGTGCAGTAGGCCGGAATTCCAAAGGCCGGGGATCGTGAGAACGAGAGGGGTGAGAGCGCTTGCCATGCGGCGGAGTTTAGCGCCGCCACCTCTCCGTCACCGTCGCGCGCAGACCATCCTTCGGTTCCGGCGGCGTCTTGCTGTAATCCATCTCGAAGTTTTGCGGCGGGATGGACCACGTGTATCCACGAAGTAGAACGACCGCGAAGATCTCCATGATGTAGGTCGAGAAATCGAGGCCGGGACAACGTGTCCTGTCGCGGGCCCTGCCCCCTGCGGTGCGAACGCGTGCTCGTGCCGTTTGTCCTCGGCACGCTCCGGCGAGAAGCGGTCGGGATCGAATGCCGTCGGGTTCGTGTAGCCGCTCTGCGCCACATGGCTCGGCGTCACCGCCCACATCACCATCCATCCGGCGGGGACGGAAACGCCGTCGAATTCGAGCGGCTTATTTGTCTTGCCGAAAACCGCGGGCACGATCGGCGTGAGGCGCTTCACCTCGTTGACGACTTGAAGCAGGTACGGCATCGCCATCAACGTTTCGAGTGTCAACAGCCCGCTCGGCGCAATAGCCTCGATCTCGGCAGTCAGTTTCGCGCGCACATCAGGATGCGCCGTCAGTTGCTGCACGATCGATCCGAGCTCCGCGAAGACGATGAATCCGGCGATGACGATGTGGTGCAGCTCGAGGGCGGCATCATCGTCAGAAAGTGCGGCGTTGGATGTAACGGCGGCACCAAGCATGCGCGACAGTCCGTCATCGGTCGGTGTCTGGCGCCGTTCGCGCACGAGCCGGCGAAGCACATCGAGAATCCGGTCGCGGGCCTGCAGCGCCTTGCGGTAGCGCGTGCCCGGAACGTTGATCGGCAGCGACGCGAATCCGTTGGTGAGGGTGCCGTAGTCCTCACGCAACCGGTCCATCTCGTCTCCAGGCTGCATCCCCATCACCGTCGAGCAGATCACTTCGATCGCCAGACTCTTGAGCTCATCGAGCCAGCGCATCTCACCTGCCGCCGGCCACGCGCGAAAGGACTGCTCCACCGTCTGCTGGACGATCGGCAGATACGCGGTGATGGCGGCGCGGTTGAAGGCCTGATTGACGAGCCTCTTCCGAACGCTGTGAACCTCGCCGTCGAGCGCCGGAAGGCTTCGCCCGCCGAACAGCTCCTGCACGTGCGGCGGCATCGCTCCCTCGCGCTTGACGAGATCCGTATCGATGAACTTTCCCGCCGCTTCGGGGCCGGCAATGACGGCGGTTTTTCTCCCGAGAACATTGGATCGAAAGATCCTTCCATGCCGCCCCAGCCGCTCTTCGATGAAGCGAAACGGATTCTTCGCAAACGCCAACGTCTCGCCGAGGAGCGGCAGACCATCATTACCTGCAGGGCGCGGACCTTCAGTCGTGCTCAATGGGGACCTCCGATGTTTGGTAACGATACGCTGGTCGAAGGCCGGCGGATGTTTTGATCCGCAGATGACGCAGATGTTCGCAGATAGAGCGCGAAGACCGAGCCTGCGCAGTTGGCTTTCATTTGCGTCCATCTGCGTCATCTGCGGATCAACCGGCGCGATACGGGGTAGACTTTCACCCCTCAGGGCCTCCTGACCAGACGGAGGCAGCCCACGTCCAATCCTCATGAGGGTGTTAGTCATCGCTTCGCGCTTCCCGTGGCCTGCGTACTCGGGCGATCGGATGCGTACGTCGAGCTGGCTCGCAGCGCTGGCGCCGCATGCGCGTGTCGCGCTCGTGGCACCCGAGGGGACAGTGCCGGTTGGGATTGCTCCATTCGATTTCTATCCCGCGCGGCGCTCCATCATGCGTGGCGTGCGCGGCGGCTTCACCATTCTGCGCAACGGTCTGCCTGTGCAGAGTCTTCTGGCCGCGCCGTACGACTGGAATCGCGCCATCGCCGCCGCAAAGCGCGACCTCGGCGATTTCGACACGACCATCGTCATCCTCGCGCGCACCGATCCCTGGCTGCGCGGCTCGCTCGAAGGCGGCGTGAAAATCCTCGATGCGATCGATTCTCTCCGCCGCAATGCAGCAGAGCGGGGCAACGCCGCATCGATTCCGGCTCGGTGGTTCTGGCGGCACGAAGAGCGTCGCCTGGCGCTGGCGGAAAAGGATGTCGCGACGTTCTACGATCACATCGTCGTCGTGAGCGAGGAAGAGACATCCGACCTCGGCGCCAACGCAGTGGCGATCGGAATCGGCGTCCCCGTTGCGCCGCTCGCGATCGACGCCCCCCGACGATTCGACTTCGGTTTCTGGGGCAGGCTTGCCTACTTCGCGAACGCCGACGCGGCGATGTGGCTGATCGACGAGATCTGGCCGGCCATCCTCGACCGGAATCCCTCCGCCACGTGCGTCATCGCAGGCGCCGACGCGCCGCGCGCGATCCGCCGTGCGGCCCAGCGGCGCGGCATCGCCTTCTTCTCTCCGGTCGATGATGTGGCTGCGCTGGCTCGCTCTGTTCGCGTCGCGCTACTTCCGATTCGTTACGGCAGCGGGCAATCGAACAAAGTCGTGGAAGCAGGAGAGGCAGGCTGCGCGATCGTTGCCACCCGCCAGGCGTTGCGCGGCCTCGGGCCGCTCGCGCCGCACGTCCGTTTCGCGCACGACGCGCCGTCGTTTGCTGAGGCCGCGCTCGCGTTGCTCGTTCCGCACGCGCGCGACGCCGCGGGAAGCGCTCTGCGCCGCATCACCAGCACGATGTACTCGCGTTCCCGAGTCTTCGACGAGCTCGCCCGCGTCGCGGGCGTGCCCGTGGGCGCCGAGGCGGTGACGGCATGATCCGGCCGAGCTCCAAAGAGAACCTTTTCAGAGTCGCGGGCGTGATGGCTGGCGACTTTCTCCTGGCCTGGGCTGCCCTTGCCGTCACGGTCTACGTTCGACGGACGGTTCCTCTCGCCTTCACCAAGTCGCTGCTCCCGCCGATGAACATCCGGCTCGATGCGCTCACCGTCTGTTTCTTTGGCGGCTCGCTGTTGGTCGCATTCGGTTTAAGCGGCTTCTACCGGCGGCGGGCCCTCCCGCATGAACGTCCGCTCATCGTGACGGCGCTGCTCATCCAGGTGGCGATCCTCGCGATCGGCGGCGCCTTCGACGAGCGCCTGCTGCCTCGCACGATTCTCATCGGCGTTCTGGCGATCGAATGGCTGGCCCTTCCGGCGTGGCGTACGTTCGTAAGGATCGCGCTGCCGATTCGCCGGCGCGAGACGATCCTGGTCGGCGATGCCGCGCAGGTACGGGCGGCGGTCGCAGCCCTGGACGCTGCAGCGGACCGGCGGATCCGCATCGCCGGCTGGGCGGGATCTCCTGACCCGACGCTGCCGATTCCGAACATCGGGCTGACTTCCAATCCCGATGTGCGCGTGCTGCTTCGCGAGATTGAGGAAGTGATTTTCGTGAATCCCGAAGCCTCGCCGCGCGAACGGTTGGAGCTGCTGCAAATTCGCGGGCCGCGCGGTTACCTGTTGCTCGCATCGCACGCTGACGCGCTGCTCACCTCGTCGATGCTCGGATGGGTCGGCGATCAACCGCTGATCGAGATCGCGGTCGGTTGCGGTTACGGCCTCCGCGCTGTGGTCAAGCGGACCATGGATATCGTGATCGGCAGTCTGCTCATCATCGTTGCGGCACCGTTTGCGATCGTCGCCGCTGCGGCGATCTGGCTCAACGACCGCGGACCCGTCCTCATCCGGCAACCGCGCGTTGGGTTGGGCGGCGTGACGTTTCCGATGTGGAAGTTCCGATCTATGCATGTGCCGGGTGAAGGCCACGCCGATGGCGCCGGCGTCACGCGCATCGGCTCGTTCCTGCGTCGGTATCGCATCGACGAGTTGCCGCAGTTGCTGAACATCATCGCCGGAGACATGAGCCTCGTCGGCCCGCGCCCGGAGCGGCCGGAGATCGTCGCGCAGATTCTCAGCGTGCTCCCCGAGTTCGAGTTGCGCAGTCTCGTGCGTCCGGGCCTGGCCGGGCTGGCGCAGGTCTCCGCGGAGCGCGACAGCCGCCCGGAAGTGAAGCTCCGCTACGACCTCACCTACATGTGCGACTGGTCGGTGCAGCTCGACCTCCGACTGCTGCTCTCGAGCGTGTCGGCGTCGCTCTCCGGAAGCGGCCTTTGATCCGCAGATGGCGCAGATGAGACGCAGATGAGAGAAAAGCATCTGCGAACATCTGCGACATCTGCGGATAAAACTGCGGCGCAACTACTCGACTTCTCCATCGTCATTCCGACGTTCAACACGGCGGCGATGACGCTGGCGTGTTGCCGCGCCGCGATCGCGGCGGCGCCGGCGGAAAGCGAAGTGATCGTCGTCGACGACGGTTCGACTGATGGCACCTGCGAACTGTTGCGCACTGAAGTGCCGGAGGTTCGGATCGTTCGCCTTGATGTCAACTGCCGCTTCGCTGGGGCAGCGAATGCGGGCGTCGCGGCGGCGAAGGGCGCGATCATTCTGCTGCTCAACAGCGACACCCGAATCGATCGGGAAGCGCCGGCGAAGTTCCTCGACGCCTTCGCTGCCGATACGAAGCTCGGCGTGGCGGGCGCGCGGCTCGTCGATGCCGATGGCGCGCCGCAGTGGAGCGGCGGTCCTCAACCGACGCTGCTCTGGATGGCGGTGATGGTGAGCGGGATCGCGCACGTGCTTCCGCGGCGCAAGCGCACGCGCGGCGGCGACGTTGGATGGGTGAGCGGCGCTGCGATGGCGTTTCGGCGCGACGCGTGGAATGACGCCGGCCCATTCAACGAGACGTATCGCTTCTATGCGCAGGACCTCGAGCTCTGCGTTCGCGCTCGCGCAAACGGCTGGCACGTGCGCGTGATCGACGATGCGAGGGTCGTACACGACGGCGGCGCGACGCTGCGGCACGAGCGCCATGTTGCGGAGCTTCCGCATGATCCGTCGCTGCTCTGGCTCGATCTGCTGTCGTGGGGCCGCGCGCAGTACGGACGCGGCTGGGCGTGGGCGGCACGCCCGCTGATGTTCGCGGCGGCGTCTCTGCGAATTCTCAGCAGGACTCTTCGCGAGCTGTTCCTGCGAGGCGATGCGCGACGGTCGTCGCGGTCAACGACCCGCGTGTACGCCGCGGCCCTGCGTCAGCTCCTCGTAGAACGTGAGCAGTCCGCGGGCCAGGGCTTCGGTCGAGTAGCGTGACGCGACGAGACATCGTCCGGCGTCTCCGATCGCGCGCGTTTTCGCCGGATCGTTCAGCAGCTCCGAAACGGCCGCGGCGAAGGCATCGGGATCGTCGGCAAGCAGGATGTCTTCGCCGTGCCGCACGCCGATTCCGGCCGCTCCGATCGTGGTCGCAACCACCGGCTTGCCGAGCGCCATCGCCTCCAGAATCTTGATGCGCAGGCCGCCGCCGGAAAAGAGCGGCGCAATCATCACGCGCATCGATCGGATGAATGCCTTCGCGTCCGAGACCGCGCCGTCGAACGTGACGCCGCTCGCTTCCAGCCGTTCGCGCAGCCATTGCGGGGCGTTGCTTCCCGCGATGTGAACCTCTGCACCCAACCGCGGCTGCAGCTCCTCGGCGATCCAAACCGCGGCATCCTGATTGGGCCGGTAGTCGAGCGACCCGAGGAACCCGACGCGCGCCGCCGCGTTCCCTGCGAGCGCCGCTGTGTCGCCGATCGACGCCGCTTCGTCGGCAGTGGATTCCTCGCCCACCCTCCCCCCCGCCCTCTCGGAATGACAGACGGGAGACATTGCCGCAAGCGCAGGCGGAACGCCGCCGTCTCGGCGGCTGGCCCGGCGGCGTCCTCGCCGCCGCGAGAATTCGGAATCGCCCTCGCCGCTGCCACCGTTCGGTAAATCAGTGCCAGTCATGTCCTCCTCCACATCGACACCGCCCGGGAGAACGTGCATCGGCCGCGTGCATCCGAGCGCACGAAAATCTCGGGCATCCTCCTCCGTGATCGGGATGATGGCGTCGCACGTGTTGAGGTGGCGGATCTCGTAACGGCGAAGGCTGCCAGCGATGAATTGCAGAGCCGCTCTGAACGTCGCGCGTTTCTCGCGCGCGGCGATCTGCTCCCAGATGTGAAACTCGACGTTGAGCGATCGGAGGACGATCGCGGCACGCGACACGGCGCGAATCGCCGGAACGTACGGCAGCAGAAACGGGCTCTCGATCTGGACGACGTCCACTTCGGACGCCTGCAGCAGCGCGCGTAACTCTCGCCTGAACTGCGGCGAGAAGAAGCGGGCCACGAGTACCGGTGTACCGATCCGCAGGAAACTGCGCAGCACCGAATTGGGGAGGTCATCGGTATCAATGTCGACTGCGTCGACCGGAATCGGAGCGAGTGCCTGCCGCGCCGTTTCCAGGTCCGCATGCTGCTTCCGCGGGTTCAAAGACAGGATGCGCACGCCGACGCCGAGCCGCTGCATCGCCGTCGCAATCTGCAGCATGACCACGCGGCCGCCGTCGCTGGGCGGAAACGAGAGTCGCGGCGTGAGTTGGAGGACGCGCATCGGTTAGTCGATCAAGCCAAGCGAACGATAAAGCGCGACGTGATCGGTTGCTGTGTCCCGAGGCGTTCTCGTAACTGCGGGAATGTCTGTCGTCAACTCGCCGGCCAGCCAGCGCCGGACGATCGTCACGATCCCCGCGACTCCTTCGTTCATCGGCGCGAGCCAGCCGCCTCCTTCGCGGGTGATGCGCTCCGCGATTGCGCCGTGCGCGAACGCGGCTGCCGGAACGCCGGCGGCCCAGCACTCGGAGAGAGTGAAGGAAAAGGTCTCGGGCCAGATCGAAAGTAGGAGGCCGAGGTCGATGGCGTGTCTGGCGAGAAGCGAGGGGAGCTGGCCGGCGCGATAGTAGCCGTGCACCGTTGTGTTCGGAAGATTGCGGAGGCTGTGCAGGAGCTCTTCGTCGCCGCCGCCGAACACATGCCAATCGACCTCCTCCTTCTCCAACGCCGCGATGATCTGCGGCAGAAGATGCGCTCCTTTGTGTGGTTTCACGCTGCCGGCGTAGGCGATGCGCGCGCGGCGTCCGTGGGTTGCTCGCGGAACGACGCGCAACGGCACCGCTGGCTCGATCATGTGCGCGGTGAGATCGGGCAGTGCGAAAAGCTCGCGATGTTTGTCGCGCAAAAAGTCCGAAATGAAGACGACGGCGCGGGCGGCCTGCATCAGGTCTCGCGCAATCGCGCGGCGGTCGGCCTGCGCATTCGGATCGACGGACAACGACTGCAAGCACCGCCGGCAACGATCGAGATCCGTTGAGTAGTCGCAGAAGATGCCGGCGGGCTGCTCGACGAGGTGGGGCCGTGCGCAGAAGAGGGCAAAATCCATCGGGGTGAGGATGACGTCGAGTCCTGCATTCGCCATCTTCAGGATCTTGCCGATGGGAAGGCCGGCTGTGCCTTCGAGGTGAATCGCACGCGCGCCGGTGATGTCGACTGCCTGTTCGAAAGCCACATCGAGATCGCGGTCGTGGAGTGCAGCCGACGGTGCGAAGTGTGGTGCCCGTCGCGCACCCGAGCCCACCTCCAGAATCCCGGGATAGAGAAGAGCCACGTTTCGCATGGAGCGCTCCTCGTCGAGCCGGGCGATCATCTGCGTTGGCACTCCGCCCAGCCGCGGGTGCGGCCCCATCGCCGAGACGTTGAGCAGCGGGGCCGCGCGGAGCCGTTCTCCAACACCGCGGATCAGCATTCCTCGCAGGCGCAGCGATTCTCCGGCACGCTCGCGCGCCCGGCGCAACGCTGATCCGATCCCTTCCGATCGCGTTACGCGCAAGATCGTTCGAATCATCGGCGCGAGCCCATCACGATCTCGTAGACCTTCTCGATCTCCTCCGCATGCGCGGCAACACTTTTCGGGCGAGGGATGCGCGCTGACCACGCGTCGACGATCTCGGGTGCAATGGCCAGCCGGAGCACGATGCTTTTGAGCGCGTCGTCATCGCGCGGCGGAAACAACTCCCCGCATAATCCCGGCTCGAACATCTCCAGCAGAGCTCCGTCAGCCGACGCCACGACCGGAACACCGCGAGCCATGGCTTCGCGCGCCGCAAGCCCGAACGATTCCAAGCCGATCGAGGGGACAAGCAGCACGTCAATCGAGTCGAAGACCGCCGCCTTCGCATCCTCGGCAAACGTCCCTTCGAAAGTCAGGAGATCACCGCCGAGCGCTCGCAGCGTTTCGACGTACGCCGGCGCAGCGGATGTGTCGCCCCATACGTGCAGCGTGGCCAGCGACGGATCGATCCCGCGAAATGCCTCCGCGGCGATATGAATGCCCTTGTGAGGAATGACCGATCCGACGATACCGAAACGGAGCGGCCGTCGAGCAGGCTCCCGCGCTTCCCGCGCTGTCGTTTCCACTCCGTACGGCAACACGAACGCAGGAATCCCTGCGGGGAACAGCCCGGCCCGTTCGTAGTCGTCGTGAATGAACTGCGAGCCCATCACGAAGGCGTCGGCCACGGAAAGCGCTCGTCGCGCCGCCTGCCGCCTCATGCGATGCAGCACGCGATTCCAGATCGGAGCGGGAGCGATGCGCGTCATTGGCGCGCATTGCGCGCACTTGGCGATTCCCGGCCCGCTGCATCGCTGCCATTGGAAATCGAACAGATTCACGCGGCCGCACATGGACCACCAGTCGTGAATCTGCTGAACTATCGGAACAGCAAGCGGAACGCCGAGGCGTTTCGCGACGCCGGCCAGCGAGAAGGCGTGCCCGGCCAGGTGATGAATGTGAATCAGCTCAGGCTTTTCCTGGGCCAGGAAACGAGCGAAGGCGCGCTCGAATGTCCAGTCGCGCAACGCGTTGCGCGCGGCCGGATTGCGCTGCACGAAGTTGTTGGTCACGAGCCGCACGCGCGCGCCGTCGTCGGCGAGCTCGACCGGCTCGCCTTGCGCACGCTCCACGTCAGCCATCCGCGTGAATACCGATACCTCGCGCCACTGCAGTTGCCGCTGAACGAGCCAATACGCATACAGCTCCGTTCCGGCCTGCTGCCTTGGCGGCCAGCCATGCACGAGATGGACGACTTTGCGCGGCCCGCGGCGCGCAGTCACCGGCGTGCGAGCGCGCAGTGAGCGATCGATGCGCTCATGCACCGAGGCGAGTGGATTTGTTTTCATGAACGCTGCGATCGCAGGCATGTAGTCAGGATGCTGTCGCGCCAATGTCTTAGCCGCGGTGCGTTGCAGTGCGCTACTCGACGAGCCGAAGCTGCGGTGGCCCGCGTGCGCGATGAACGTGGCGTCGTCCGCGATGTGCAACCAGCCGCGCGCCAGCGCCCGCATGCAGAAGTCGTTTTCCTCGCCGTAGCCGAGGCCGAAGCGTTCCGCATCGAAGTAACCGATGTCGTCGAGCAGAGCGCGGCGGATGACGAGACAGACACCGACTCCGGTCGGCAGCCGGGGATAGGTCCGCGCAGAAACGCGCTCGACGAGCGCCGCGAATGACTCAGCGTCGAAGCCGGTGGGAATGAGGTTTTCCTCGAACGGGCGCGGCACGGAGCAGAGCGTGGCGTTGTTCGACAGCGGCGTGACCGTCCCGATGTCCCCCGAGGAGATGCTGGCGTCGATCAGGTTGTCGAGCCAGTGCGCCGTAACGATCGTGTCGCTGTTGAGCAGAACAACATCGCGCGACGAGGCGCGCATCCCGCGATTCACGCTCGCGACGAAGCCGCAGCGCACGTCGTTGCGCAGGATTTGCGAAGCCACGGTGGCGAACGAGCGCACGATCGATTCGACGGCATCGTCCTGCGGCCCATCGATCACCAGAATGAGTCCATGCCGCCCGAGATCGGTTCGTGCGGCAACGCTCGTCAGGCAGCGTTCGAGATCCGCTGGGGCGCCGTAGATGGGAACGATCACATCGACCGCTTCCGGCCTCTCCGCCGGCGGCCGGCCCGCGCCGATGGTCCAGTCGAGCGGCCGCGGCCTAGGAATTGTCACTGCCCCCGATTCTATCCGCTGGCCCTTCATCCCATTCATTGCTTGAAAGCCAAACTGGATTCGCGTAGAAGGATCAGACGTGATCGTCCAGGATCAGGAGCGCCACAATGTGGCTGGAGCCTCGCTACGCGCGCGCGACGAGATCCACGACCTGGCCGCACACGCGAATCTGCTGATCGAGCTCGTTCATCGCGACCTTACCGTTCGGTACAAACGTTCGATCTTCGGCTTTCTCTGGACACTCCTGCATCCGCTGCTCCTCATGGCAATCTTCACGGTCGTCTTCTCGCACCTCTTCCGGCGCGAGACGCCGCACTACGAGACCTACTTTCTGTCGGCCTACATCGCCTGGAACTTCTTCTCGCAGACGGTGACGAACGCCATGGCCAGCGTGGCATGGAACGGCCCGCTGATGAAGCGCGTGCGCGTGCCGCGCTCGATCTTCACGCTGTCGTCGATCGTTTCGGGTCTCGTGAACCTGCTGCTTTCGATGGTCGCGCTGCTGGTCATCATGTTGATCGTGCGGGCGCCGCTGTTTCCGTCGCTGCTGTTCGTCCCCATCAGCCTCCTCATCGTCGGCATCTTCACCCTCGGCGTCTCGCTCGCGCTCACGGCGTTGTCCGTCTTTTTCGCCGACGTCCGCGAGATGGTCCAGGCGGGCCTCCCGGCGCTTCTGTACATGACGCCGGTGATCTATCCCGTCTCGATCGTGCCGGTTTCGTTTCGGTGGATCGTGGAGCGGAATCCACTCACCTACCTCATCGAGATCGTGCGCGCGCCGATCTACTACGGGCACTTGCCGACCCCGCGAACGATCATCGCGGCACTGGCGGTCTCGCTGATCTCGCTGCTGTCCGGCTGGCTGATCTTCCGCCGGCTCGCGCCGAGCTTCGAGGGAAGGCTCTGATGAAGGCGATTGAGCTGAAAGGCGTGAGCGTCCGCTACCGATCGGAAAAGGTCCGCAGCCTCAAGGAGCTGGTCGTGCGCGGGCTGCGCCCGAGCCGGCCATTCTTTTACAGTCTGCGAAACGTCACGCTCGCCATCGCCAACGGCGAGTCGGTCGGAATCATCGGATCGAACGGCGCCGGCAAGTCGACGCTGCTGCGCGTGGCCGCCGGAATCATTCAACCTTCCGAAGGCGTGGCCATCGGCCGCGGCAGCATCGTGCCGCTGATGGAGCTCGGCACCGGCTTCGAGGCCGAATTGTCCGGCCGCGAAAACATCCTCTTCAACGGCGCGCTCCTGGGCCGCACGCGAGCGCAGATGCGGGCGCAGATGGATGCAATCATCGAATTCTCGGGCATCGAGCAGTTTGTCGATGCGCCCATCCGAACCTACTCCACCGGAATGGTTGCGCGGCTGGCGTTCTCGATCGCGACCGCGGTCGATGCGGAAACAATCCTCCTCGACGAGATCCTCGCAGTCGGCGACGCCGCGTTTCGCGAACGCTGCGATGAGCGCATTCGAAAGTTCGTCCGCGAAGGGAGGACGGTCGTTCTCGTCTCGCACGACACCGACGCCGTGATGACGCTTTGCCGCCGCACGCTCTGGCTGTCGCACGGCGAGATCGTCGGCGACGGCCGCTCCGAGGATGTGATTCGCGACTATGAATCTCACCGCTCGGGTGCGGGCTGAACCCTCCAGAGCTGCGCCACGGCATCCTCGTATGTGAGGATCATTCCGCCGTTCGGCAGCAGATGGCTGCACGACCGTTTGACGACGAGAAAGTAATGCGCGTCGATGCGCCTCAGCCGTTGCGCGATCGATGCTGTGTCGTGCGCGTCACCGAGAATGCGCTCGTGCGAAAAAGGACCGTTGAAGCCGCCGAGCAACTCGCCGGCAGCGTAGTCTTTCAATTCCTCGCCGCCGCAAACATAGACTCGCTCGTTGCCGGCGCGAGCAAGTGCGCGATACGCGTGGACATGCTCCGAGAGCCACGCGCTGCGCTGGGATGCGGTAACCGGCGGTACTCCCCACAACGCGATCCGGTATCCCGCATAGGCGACTCCGGGCGCGACTGCGAGGAGCGCGAGGATCGCGAGCAGGGCCGTCGCCTTTCCCCGTCGCCTGGCAACGATCACCGCCGCCGTAACGCTGAGAAGAGGCAGCAGCGGCACGAGGTAGCGCGAGTCCTGAGGCAGGAACGCAAAGACCGCCACGTAGCCGGCACAGAGCAGTGCAACCCATCGCGCGCGCGTGTCTCGAATCGAAGCAGCGATCACGACCGCTACCATGAGGATGAGCAGAGAGGTAACCGGCGGCTGATGGTTCACGCGGCCGCGCACGAAGGTTACGTCCCAAATCACACGCAGCGCACCAACAATGCGTTCACCAAACGAGATGGCTCGTGACGGCGGGAGTAACCAGAGGCTTGTACGAACGAAGGGAAAGAAGGGATCGCGTGTGTGCAGCACGATCCAGGTGGTGGTCGGCAACGCCGCTACCGCCCAAGCGATCACGAACATGCCCGCCTCACGCCGTCTCCCAGCCGTGCGCACCAGCACGATGATCAGCGCGGCCAGCGCAAAGTACCAGCCGAGGTATTTCACGCTGCACGCGGTTCCGACAAAGAAACCGGCGAGGAGGAATCGCTCGCGGTCGAGCGCATAGAACCCCGCGGCCACGAACAGCGCCAGAGCCGCGTCGACGTACGTGATCGTCGCCAGTTGAATCACCAGCGGACTGCCGAGAAAAAGCGCCGCGGCCAGCCAGCCTGCGCGTACGTCGTATCGCCGAGCCCACTCGATGAGCAGCGCCGCGGTGACGATGACCTCAGCGAGAGCAACGAGATGCGTCGCAACATCGCCGACGAGGAGAAGGACGGGCACGCAGAGCAGTTCATGAAACTGCGGGAAGACCGGAAACCGCACTGCCGGCAGAAATCGAAGCGCGCCGTCATGCGCCAGCGCGCGGACAAACGGGAGGTGGTAGAGCGTCTCATCGAATGCGATCGGCGGGTAGAGCGCGAATGCGAAGAGCGGAGCGATCACGAGCACAACGGCGACGACATGCGACACCGACGGCCGCGCGATTCCGCGAGTGCGCACGGCGCCGCCAGCGATCGCGACGATCGTGAGCGCGATCAGTGAAAGAGGCCGAAGCTGTCCGACGGCGGCGAGAAAGAAACAAGCATGGCCGAATAGCGCAAGCCCAAGCGCGGCGCGCAACGCCAGTCCCTCGCCAGCGCCCAACGCCAGCGTCCCCGCTCCCGCGGCTGTGACCAGCAACAACGCCAGGATGGCCGCGTGGCCTGCGAAGAAGAGAAACATGCGGTGCGCATGATGAGGGAACGCGCAGAGAAAAGGGACCGCTACGGCTCAAGGATGAAAGAGTGAAGGATGAAGGATGATCGAGTGGAGCCTCTGTTCATCCAGCCGTTTAAACGACGCCATCTTCGTCCAGAACTTTCTGGATCTTCGATGCCGCGATGGTGCGGGCACCGCTGGGAGTGGCGAACGCTGCGAAGCGTGCCCGTCTCTTCCGGGAGTCGGTCGTCTGCCGCATATCGAGAGCCGTCACAGCCTTGACCTCCAGCGTGGTTACGTACACTTCCCCGCGCAGCCGCCCCTCGATCTCGGATGGGCTGGCAGTCTCAATGAAGAGCTCCACGGCTTCTCGAAGGTTGGCCGAGGCTTCTTCCACCGACTCACCCTGGCTGGCCACGTCGAGTTCGGGACACAGCGATACATAGCCGTCGTTCTCGCGAAAGATCATCGCCGTGAATCGCCGCACGTCGCTCACGGCTGCCTCCGCTTACTCATCGTGTGTGAATTATAGTCGCGCCATCTGGATGGTCTATCCTACCCACGATGAGGATGACAGTCTCGCCCGCAAAGACAGGATCGCCGCTTCCGAAGGAGCGGCGACTTGAGCTTTTCGACGCGGCGACAAGACGACAGTCCGCCCGCAACCGGAAGGCAGCGCTGAACGAAAACTGTGCGGGCCGCGGCTGGAAACGAGAAGACCTTTACGATCGTGGCCGACATTGAAACTGTCATCCTGAGCCGCCGAAGCCGCCCCAAGATTCGCTGGACATCGTCCCGGCAGTCCTCGGCGGCGGAGGACGGTCGAAGGACCCCCTGCCCATATGCATCACAATTCAGAGCAACGAACCGACGGCATATGGGCGGGGGGGCCTTCGACGTCCTCCGCCGCCGAGCACATTCTGCGCGAGCGGATCGATTTGAGAGGGCGGCTCCGGCAGTCTCAGGATGACAGCGAATTGGGATGACAGCGACGGGGACAGGGAGGATGAACGCGGCGTTGACGCTCAGCAGTTGCCCCCACCCGACTCTCCGACTATCTACAACGCCGCTCTCAGCACCCCCAGCTTCTGCACGAACCTCGCTGGCTCATACCGCTCGCGGTTCTGGATCTCGGCGAAGAGGGCGTCGATCGCTTCGGTCATCGGGCTCTTGAGCAGTTTCGGATTACTGCGCGTCAGGGCGGAGGCGAGGCTTTGCAGGGCCAGGGCGGTCTGCTCGGCGGAGTGGACATCGGATGTGAGGATGAAATCGGTGTCACCGGCGATCGTGCGCATCAGAGTGCGGACGTCGTCGTCGCGCCAGCTCAGTGAGGCGATCTGCGGCGTAACGCCATCGATGACGTGGCGGGCTTCGACGGCGGTCTGGAAAATGCCATTGGAGTCGTTCATGTGACCGACGCGCGTGGCGATGATGGCCACGTCGTTGTCAAGCTGCGCGCGCGCCGAGGGATTGGCGCGACCGACGAGGAGTCGGAGGACCGCCCAATGCTGCGGGCTCCACGCGGGAAGTCCGGCCCGGCCCGGCCAGCCGCGCTCCTGGCGCCATCCGCTCCCTTCGAGCGAGTGATGGCAGTTGATGCAGCTCATGTCGGAAAACTCGGGCCACTTCTCACCGCGCGCGTGACGGGCGAGATTGTCGAGCGACTGGCTGAAGGCCACCGCCTGGCCGACGGCGAAGGCGCGCGCGCCATGCGTTTCGGCAGTGACCGTCTCTTTGCCGCGGCGCCAATGCGGCGGCATCGTTTCGGTGTAGTTGTCGAGCTCGAAGGCGAGGATGGGATGCCCGGAGGCGATCAGCTCGTGATCGACTTCCTTCTTGTCGTTACCGAGGTGACAGGAGAGACAGCCGGCGGCACGGGTGGGGATGTTGCGAAGATCGATCATGCCCCGCGCGACCGACTGCTCATGCGTCCAGCCGGCCATCGTGTGCTCCGCGCGCCAGCCGCTGGCGGGCCCGTGGCACGCTTCGCATTGCACGCCGTCTTCAATATCGACCTTGCCGGAGACTGTCCGCGCTGGAACGTTCGTCGAGTGGCAATCGAGGCAGACTGCTTCCTGGTAAGCCTTTCCCTTGAGCCGCATGTTGCGGGCGACGCGCGCGGAGCGGTCGCTGAAGAGAACGTTGTAGGCCTGGGCGTGACGATCGCTGCTCAGCCACGTGTAGTACTCGTTCTGCAGGACGCGCGCGGCGTTGAGCGGTTGCGTCGAGCCGTGACAGCCGGAGTTCGCGCAGGAGGCGACGCCGTCGAAGTGGCCTGGGATGGATGGCGGCGTGGCAGGTGCGGTTGCGGCGGGAGGGGGTTGCAGAGTTGCTGGCTTGCTCGGTTGCTGGGCGATCCCTGCGACAGCCACGGCCGTTAGCGCGAAGAAGATCATCGTTCGTTTCATCGTCATCACCTCGTGACCGGCTTCGTAGTCGGCGTCTCGCTGACGGTGTAGAGACGGCCGTCGCGGAGGTAGAGCCGCTGCATTTCCAGGAGCGTCATCGGGCGGGCGCCGATGCGGTTGAAGATCGAGACCTGATTGCCGCCTTCGTCGACAGCGCGGTCGCGGTCGAGGCCTTTCGACACCGCCAGCGCCGGCCCGTGCGTGTGGCGCGTGGCCACAAGACGCGGCGCGGGCTCCGGACTGAAGCCGGCGTAACCCGGCGTCCACTCCGGCGACAGGAGCTGGTAGATCTTGAGGCCGTACTTGCCGTCTGCGACGTACGCGAATGTCGACGCGTTCGTCGATGCCACTTTCACATCGTTCGCATCGTGGGAAAGATCGTCGTGCCACGGCAGAATCGTCGGCTTTTCCGGGCGCTCGACGTCGACGATGACCATTCCTTGTGCACCGCCGCCGACGTATGCGTACGTGCGAGCAACGTAGACGCTGCGGGCGTCAGGAATCGCGACATGACCTGCCACGCGTGGGTGCGAAGGGTCGGTGATGTCGACGGTCGACAACCCGTCGCGCGTGGTGACGAAGGCATAGCGGAACTGCACCGCGATGCCTGTCGCATCTTTCAATTCGGGAACCGTGGCGACGATCCGCGGCGTGAGCGGCTTATCGACATCGATGATGACGAGCCCACCCTCGGCACCGACGAACACCCATCGCCCGGCCACGTAGATCGACCGCGCACCGTTCAGCGCGCCGCCGGGATTAAAGGTCACAGCGCGCGTCAGGAAGTTGTTCGACGGATTGGCGTCGGCCAGTGTCGTAACGTCGATGAGGATGAGTCCCTCTTCGCGATCGGCGACGTAGACATACTTGTAGAGCGGGTGGATCGGCTGCTCCTGATTCTCCGGAATGAACTGCGTCTGGCGGTTCGGATCCACCGGCATCGTCGTTGGCAACGCCACGGCCGATGCGAACTTCGTCTTCACGAAGGTGCGCTGTCCGAGCGGAGAAACAGGCGCGGAGACAATCCGCTCAGAGAAATCTTTGTTGTCGATGTTTGCGATGTCGTAGACGCTGAAGCCTTCTTCGCCGTTCGCGCTGTAGATGAACTCCCCGCGCATCTGCAGCGAGCGCGAATCGCCGTGATGCTCGTGCGCCTCTTGCAGTTCCATCTTGTTCAGCTGATGCTTCGCGTAGTAATCGGGATAAACGATCTTGTGCAGCGACGAGCCGATCACCGCCTGCGGCTCATCCCACTCGGTGACGCAGACTCCCTCGAAGCCGCCCTTCCCTTCCGCGACGTAAGCGTAGCGGCCGATGAAGTTGACGAAGTTCGTACCCTGCAGCAAAAGCTGCGCGAGCCAGGCGTTGTTGTCGTTCTCCTTCGTGACGTGGCAGCTTCCGCAGCCCTGCGTCTCGCGCGAACGAACGGTGTGCGGCACGTGGGCGTTGAATGCCTGACTCGAGTATCCAGCCGAAGAGATCGGCGGCTGCTGGATGTAGATGCGATCCCTTAGAGCATTGGTTGAGCTGATGACGAGCGCCGACGACGACCGCACTGGCGCGAGGCGATGTCCCTTCGTCGTTCCGTTCACGCCGAGCATGAAAACGTCGGTGCGGATGACCTGCGGGTTGTACGACGCGTAGTTCCTCGTTTCGCCGCCTTCGAAGTGATGCACCTCAGTCTTCGCGTTCTGTTCCTGAGGGAGATGGCAGCCGGAACACGACGTCATCCACGATGTGTGGCAGGCGTAGCACGTCATCTTCGCGTCGGCGTGCGCGAGGTTCGCGCCGGCCTTGGCGCCCCACGAGCCGTCGCGCTGAATCGTCTTCGCATACGCCGAGCGCTCGTTGTAATGCGCATTGCCCGGCGTGATCGAATCCTTGACCTGGATCACTTCCCACTGCATGCCGGGATTGAGCATCGAGCGCTGGTAGAGCTTGCCGTTGACCCAGATGAAGCGGCGCTGGCCGAAGGGCGTCGTTCCGAGCAGCAGATCGGTGCCGCCCGGAGGTGCAGCCGGACCCGACGTACGCAGGTTCGTGTACGCATCGACGTTGCCGTGACAGTCCTGGCATTCGATCTCGATGTTGTTGCCGTACTCGGCGTAGATCTGGCCGTTGCCGTGCTCGTCCTGCGAGAAGTGGCAGTCAGCGCAGTGCATCCCTTTCTCGAGGTGGATGTCCTGCAGGTGCACGGCCTTCTTGAATTTCGCGGGATCGTCGAAGGAAACCTGCTTTCCGTCGGCGTCGAGCAGGTTGCCTTTGTGATCGCGTTTGTAGACGGCCATGAAGTTCCAGCCGTGGCCGTGATAGTCGGCGAACTGCGTGTTCTTCGCCTGCGAGTTCAGATCGATGACGTTCTCGAGGAACTTCTCATCGCTCCAGAGTCCGCGCGGCGCGGCGCCTTCCGGATTGGCATCGAGCGACGCGTATCGTTCGGCCTGGGTCGGATACTTCTGCTTCTTCGGCCAGAGCAACTGGGCGTCCGATTCGTAGTCCCACATCGTGTAGCCGAGGTAGGTGTTGACGAAGGAATTGGGCTGGTGCATGTGGCAGGACATGCACTGGCTCGTCGGCACGGCGCGCGTGAACTGGTGGCGCAGCGGATGCCCCTGCTCGTTTTTCGGAATCGACTTATCGCCGGTGATCGAGAGGCCGGTGTTGCCGTACTGTCCGTAGCCGGCCGAGTGCAGCGGATCGCGGTCATTGGCGTAGACGACGTGGCATCCCGTGCAGCCAGACGACCGGTAATCGCCGGGATGATCGTTCGTGCCCATGAACGACAGATGCGGATCGTTGAGGCGCGTCTTGTTGAGATTGATCAGGGCGGGCGAGATGCGCAATCCGGTGCCGCGGCCGCGGTTGCCGAGGCGGATATCCGGCCGGCCCGCATCCACCTCGGGACTCGGATTGCCAATGTCGGGGAACGAGCTGCTGCCGGAAATGCCGCCGCGCTCGAACGCGCGGAAGTACTCGGCCGGCTGAAAGATCTCCCAGCGCGGCAGCGGCACGAGAACCGGCAGCGCGCCTTTCGCGATCTGCTCGGGAGTCGGCGGCGTGGCCGGCTTGAGCGACTGCGCGTTTCCCTCGCGGCTGTAGCTCTCGCCGAGGAGGCCTTGCTTGCGGCTCACGAGACCGTTGGCGTAGCTGACTGCGGCCCAGAAAACCGCGGATGTCGTCATCGTGCTACGCGGCACGGCGTTGACCTGGCGCTGATGGCAGGCGCCGCACGTTTCCTGCGACACACGCAGGTCGCCCGGGTTGATGAACTTCACGAACGCCACCGGCTCCTGCAACAATGCCGTGTACGAGCGCTTCGGGTTGGCCGACGTCTTCCATATCTCGGGATGCAGCGGCTTGACGTGCGCGCCTTCCTTCGTTCGGGCGTTGCCGTCGCCGCCGTGGCAATCGGTGCAGGCGAGCTTCACGGCGGCCGACGCGTGCATCGGCTCAATCCCGTTATGACAACTGAGGCAGCCTGCGCTCTTCGCGTCGGCTTCGGCCTGCGTCTGCCGCATGAGCGCTGGCAATTCCGGCGACGACTGCGCGCGGATGACCACCGTCGCAGCCGTGACGACGATCGCTGTCATTCCGAGCGCGGCGAGGAATCCCCTCCCGATGAACGCGCGGCGCACCTTTGCAGGGGATTCCTCGCTGCGCTCGGAATGACAAACGTTCTTTTCCATTTCGTTTTTCATCAGAAGGTCAGAATCACATTCGTGAAAACGTGAACGAGGGGACGGTCTCTCTCATAGATGTCTTTGAATCCTCGGCCAGGCAAAAACAACGCCGAGCCACCGACGATGACGACGTTCTGATTCAGCAGCGGGCGGTAGCGAAGTCCGATCGAGAGGTCCGTGCCGAGCTCTTTGTGGATGTTGCCCTGAAAGAGAATCGCTTCGACCGATTGCACCGCATCGAAGCGGATGTAGTTGCCGGTGAAGATCGCTTTCAGGCGCGGCGTGACATCGATGTCGAGTCCCGCGCTGGCGATCTGCACGCCCGGATTCACGTATTGCGGCTGCCCTTCATCCTTCGAGCTGCGCAGGCTGGTCAGCAGCGAGCCGCGCTCGACGAGCGCGACGCCCGTGCCCGCGAGCCGAATGCCGAGGCGATTGAAGAAGGAGAAACCGCCGCCGGCGAAGTTGGGGCTGTCGAAGATCGCATCGAAGCCCGTGGCCTTGCGGTCGCGCGGGCTGCGGTCCCCCGATGCGTAGAAGAACGCCAGCCGTGGGCGGATCCAGTCGCGGTCGTAGGAGACTTCGAGCGCGGCGCTGCCGGCGCCGATCTGCACGCCGTTGCCGTTCTTCAATTTCGGATCGGGCCCGGCGATCGGATTGAGATCGTCGTGTCCAAAGACGTAATAGACGGCGTGGTCGACATTGAAACGGCCGATGTGGCCGAGTCCTGACTCGCCGAGGTACGTCGCTCGAATCTCGTGCGGCGTGAAGACGCCGACCGGCGCAGGCCGGACGAGGATGCCGTTGCGGTCGTAGTGGAACGTCGCCTCATCCCGAACGTAGTGAACACTGAACTGCTGCGTGTAGCCGTGGACGAGGAAGTCCTGCAGATAGATGTTCGCGATAGCGACCTGCTGGTCGCGAAGCTGCATCGTGTTGAGGCCGGAGTTGGTGTCTTTCTCCAACCGGTCGAAGACGGCCAGGTTGTACTGATAGCGGTTCGACGCGAAGTTGCCGAAGACGCGGACGCCGAGGTTCGTATCGTTGAAAATGAAGCCGCGGAAGTCGCTGTTGAACGGCTGCGAGCCGACGCGGACGGAGATGAAGTCGTAGTTCGGCGAGACGTCCTTGAGCTTGCGCTCGTAGAAAAACTCGTTGAGTGAGAGCGCGCCGTCGGTGCGCGACGTGCCGCGAGTAACATCAGGCTTGACCAACCCGTTCTCGCGAAGGTGAACGTAGTTCAGATTGCCGATCAGCGTGGCCTTGAAGCGCTGCATGATCGGCTTGAACGCGGTGTCGCCCTGGAAGAGATCGAACGAGGCGATGAGGTTCTCGTTGAAGAGGTTCTGGTTGTCTTTGCCGAATACCGTGATCGACGTCGGCTTGACCGCGCTGACTCCGGACGGCGTCGGCAACGTTCGCGACTCAGCGAGCGTGTCGCTGATGCCGGTGAAGTCGAAGAACCAGTCTTTGCCGAAGATCGGCAGGTCGCCTTTGATGAGGTTCTGGTTGTACGGATCGAGCGTCGCGCCGTTCTTGCCGATGGCGCGAGCCTTTGCCTTCTCGGTGAGCTCGTACGGTGGCGGCGCGATCCTCCATCGATCCGTCATCTCCTGATACGCCTCGGGATGCGGAATCTCCGGCGTGCCGTAGCGCAGCACCGGCTCGATGATCGGCTGCCGCTGCACGTTGCCGGGGAGTTGTACGCGCAAGAGTTGCGTCGCCGTGACGCCACCGGATGTTGCAGTGATCGTCCACGTTCCGGTTTTCACGGGCGGCGTCCAGATCAAGGTCCAATGTCCGGTCGTGTCGGCTGTCGTTTGTCCGTTGCCTGACTTTTCGATTGCGATCGCGATGACGGCACCGGGCGCCGAGGTTCCGGTCAGCATGAACGGCACGCCCTCGGCGTAGACGGGTTGGTCGTCGTTGATGGTGATGGTGCTTGCCGGTTGCGCGAAGACGGAGGTGGCGAGCAAGCACGCAACCGCCAGGACGATGATTCGCAGGCGGGACGCCTGCGGGCCAGCCGGCGAGACGCCTGCGTTCCGCTTGACCCGTTCTACGAGCACGGTTTGCCTCCGCACTCCGTCACGCCTTCGGGGCTTCGCGGGAACTTGAACATCGGAAGCCGTGCGCCGTTGATCTTGAGCTGATCGGCCCACTTGTCGGTTGGCGGGAGGAATTCGCCAGCGCCGAGGTAGGTGACGTAGTCATCCTGTTCGATGCCGTCGCCGCTGACTCCGAGTCCTCCGACGAGCTTTCCGTTCTGCACGAGCGGCGTCGCGCCGCCAAAGAACGTGATGCCATTCTGATTGTCGTTCGGCGCCTGTGATCCCTGGCTGCACGGCTTGGCGATGTTCGGCAGATACAACGTCGCGTACCACGGTCCCGGTTTTGGATCGAACACGCTGGAGTCGATTCCGGGCGGATAGAACGGCTGCGCGCCGAATCCGAGCGTTCGCGTCGTGACCCAGTAGCCGGCAGGGACCCCGGGCAGATCGTTGCGGACGTTCGGATCACTGCTGTTGAAGTAGACAACGTTGCGCGCTTTGGCCGGAACGACATCGACGGCGTCGAAGAGCGCGTCGGGCATGCGGTAGTGCGCGAGAAGTGTGCCGTCGAGGTCCGCGACGGAGATGACCATGCGCGAGTAGCTGCTGAGCGGCAGCCGGACCTGTGCGCGCGTCTTCTTCGATGCGGCGACAGAGCGCTGGACGATGGCATCGACCTGCGCAGCGGTCAGTCCGCCCGGGAATGCGCTGGCGTTCGGACCGACGAGATATCCGTGCGGCGGGCATCCGCCGTTGAACGGGCCATAAACAAAGGTTCCGCCGGTAAATCCGGCCGCGGAACCGGGCGAGGTGCCCGTCAACTGCTGCAGCCCGACCGGCAGCCCATCGGTGTTGAATCGCAGCTTCTGATCCGGTCCGATGAACGGCAGCCGGATCCCGTCGATGAAGACGTTCTGCGGCTCCGGCAGCGGATAGTTCGGCAGCGGGATGATCGGCGCGACGCCGGCGTTGAGCGGACCGAATGCGCCGGTGACCGCGGCGAACTCGTTGAGCTGCGGATCGCCGGGAATGCCGGCAACGCCGATGGCTCCGAGGAGTTTGCCGGTTCTGGCGATGCCCTGCTTGACCGCGCTGACGTCGAGGACGCGGTAGAGAGGAATGCCGCCCGCGTTGATGGGACGATTGTCGACTTCCTGCGGATACGGCGGATCATCGGGAAGAACCTTTCCGGTAACGAGGCCGGCCCCGCAGCCGGATCGGTCGGTGGCTGGACACGGTTTCGGAGCGCCGGTGAACGAGGCGAACTGCCCGATCGACTTCGCTCGCGGAATGCACTGGTTGGTGTTCCAGAGAGCGTTGAGCCCGCACCCACGGTTGGATTGCTCGATGCCGTAGAGCGCGCCGACCGGTGCGTTGACGACGCCGGGCGGAAAGTGAACCTGCGAGATCGTGCGCACCGTGCGCGACGAGAGCGGCGCCTGGCTGTTGCTGAAGAACGCGGCGGTGCGAGCGACGCCGAGGGCGATGTCATCGTTTGCCGGGTTGGCGTTGGCCTGACGGAACAGCGCCACCGGACGGCCGGTGCGGTCGACGATCGCAATCGTCGCGGTGTCACCGGCGAGCGCCGTCGCCGCCGCCTGCACGATCGCAGTCGCTTCGGCCTTCGACATCGCGCTGAACGATTCGGGCGTGCCGCTGCCGATCGTACCGTCGGTGCAGACGTCGGGAACAGCGGCGCTCAGAGGAATGACGCACGAGGGAGGATCGGGCACCGTCGCCAGCACATTCGCGCGCCTTCCCGGAGTGCGGCCCTGCGCAAGGCACACGGTGGCGACCGAAAAAATGAGGATTGATGTGACGCTCGGACGCATCCGCGGTCTCCCTCCCCTTTCCGTTAAATCTGATACACGAACGTGGCAGCGTTGTCGGCAAGCACGAGGATATCGCCTCGTTTGAGCTGGTGCTCTGTAATTCGTTCACCACCGGCCTTCCCCAGGAAGGTACCGTTGGTCGAATTCTGATCGATGGCCATTACCTTACCATCACGCGGGATGATTCGAATATGACGTTTTGATATCCGCTTGTCGGGAATGGCCACTTGTGAGAGCGCTGGGTCACGGCCTATATAAAGACCGCTTTCCTCAATAATGAAACGCTGACCCTCGAGCACGCCGCTCGTGCATTGAATCAACCCATACCACTGCACCATGACCGTCGCCCCGCCCTCGGCCTGCTGCGTTGGCATGGGCGCCATGCTCGTCGCATCGTTGTCCGGTTTCGGCGCAGGAGCTGGCGGTGCTGGAGCCGCAGCCGCCTCGGCGGGCTGCAACGGCGGAATCTTCGCCGACGGTGCCGGCGGCGCCGCGGCGCCGCGCACTCCGGCCGCCCGGTCCAGCTCTCCGGCTCTTATTCGTTGAACGAGCGCCAGTCCTGCCGGCACGAGAACGACCAGCAACAGCAGAACGATCGCCCAAAGAAGTACGGTGTTCAGCATTCCCGCTCCGCCTCCCAAGACATTCACGCGTAGCGCTCGATGTTTGAACGCAGGCGCCATTTTCGTCAACAACAGTCTCGAACGCTCATGATACTCATGACACGTCGCGCAGCTACTGGATGATTTCGCTGACGGTCCGCCGTGGCATCCCGTGCAGTCCTTACGCGACGGCATGAGCACGTCTGCAGTATTCGTGCTCTGCCGCGCTTTTTCGTGACAGGACTCACACGCCAAATTGCGATGCTGTGTGTGCGTGAACTTCGCGTGCAACAACCAGCGCGCCGAAATCTCGGGCGGCTTTGCGGCGATGCGCGTTCCGGCACGCTCGATGACGTGGCACTTGCTGCACTTCGTCTTGATGACCTGCTCGGCGTTGAGGACGGCGCGCTCGTCGGGAGCGACTGGCGGCCGCGAGGTCAGGATGCGGCGGATCTCATCCGGGCTCTTGCCGACGATGTCGCGATTGCCCGCGTAGGTGGCCAGGACGAAACCATAAACCAGCCCCGGATCGCCGCCGTGCGGCACTTCGACGTCGGGAAAGCGCGGATCGAAGGTCAGCTTGTGGCAGCGCTGGCAGGCGTCGCGGAACTTGAGAGCGGCCGGATCAGCCTTCCCTTTCGTCTCGACCAGCTTGTGGCACTGAACGCACTGCAGTTCTTCGCGCCGCCCTTCGCCGTTGAAGATGCCGCCGGCCTTGAGATGCAGCGCGTGATTGAAACGCAGCGTGTCGGGATCGCTGCGCGGCGAAAAGTCGGGATGCTGGAGGCCGAACGACGTGATCTCGAGCAAATCCTTCGGTCTCGTCGCGAACAGCGCCGGATCCTTGACGTGCGCGAGCAGATTGCGGTGGCACGTCGAGCAGGTTGCGTCCGCCGAGGCGGCGAGCTTAGCCACGTCGCGATGCTCGGAGTGGCAGTCGGCACAGGCCGGCGCGCCGGTCTGCTGCTCGGCGTGCGGCAGCTTGCCGTGGCATTCGGTGCAACTGGCATCGGAGACGCCGCGCCACGGATCGTGACACGCGCGGCAGTTCTTCGCGATCGGCTCGCCACTGGCGTCTTTCGCGCGCGCATGCGCGGACGACACGCCGCCCGGCATGAACGCAGTCTGCTTCTCCGGATTCGTCACTTCCGCAACGACCAGGAACGCGATGATGAGAAGAATGGCGATCAACGACCGTTTCGTCAGCCACGCACGTTTGAGACGGAAGGCGTCGACATAATCGACCTTCGGCGCTTTGAGCACGCCGCCTCGCGCGCCCGGCGCGGCGGAAACGCCGGCATCATCGTCAAACGAGGCACCGGCGGGTACCGACGTCGAGCTGATCCGGAGAAATAACGGCTTGCCGGGCTCGAGCACCTGCACTTCGATGCGCAGGTCGCCGATCTCGATCACGTCGCCGCGCGCCAACCGCGCCGTCTCGACGGGACGCCTGTTGACGTAGGTGCCGGTGATGCTCCCCTTGTCCGTGATCGTAAAACCGGTGGCGTCGCCCTCGATGACGGCATGCTCGAGCGCGACCGCAGGATTCTCCGAGCGCAGCTCCGCATTCGTCCCGCGCCCGATGCGAAGCAACTTGCCCCGCACCTGCGTCAGGGCCAGCCCGCGGCCCGAAGCGCGCTGGATGACGAAACTCATTGAAACCCCCGGAACCCCCGGAACCTCCGGCTGAAGCCGGGGGCTACGGATCTCGCGCACCATTTGCGCACGGTCAACGCCGATTCAAAATGCGCCCGAAACATCGTCGCATTCGCCGCCGCTGCGCATGCTTCCCGAACCGCACGTGAATCCCGCGCAAGATCCGTGACCCCCGGCTTCATGGCCTGTTGTCTGTCGCCCGCTGAAGCGGGCTCAGAACGTTGGTCCGGCCGCGATAATCCCCGGAACCCCCTGAACCCCCGGCTGAAGCCGGGGGCTACGGATCTCACGTCCGCGTTGCGGACACTCAATGCCCGTTCACAACGCACGCAATAAGTCGCCGCAACAAAAGAAGGATCCGATGCATCTCGAACCGCACCCGAATCCCGCGCAAGATCCGCAGCTCCAGAATCCCGCTCAAGAACCGTAGCCCCCGGCTTCAGCCGGGGGACGACGACGCAGCCCATCCCCAACCGAGCCCGCTCCAGCGGGCGACAGAAACCAGGGACCTCGGATCTCAGGCCCGCATTGCGCACGATCAACGCCGATTCAAAATGCACCCAAAACATCGTCGAAATACCGGAAGACTCGTACACCGCCGCCCGAACCGCACACAAATCCCGCACAAGATCCGTAGCCCCCGGCTTCAGCCGGGGGTCGGCGTCGTGCCGGGGGACGACGACGCGGCGCACGATCACCACGCGATCCTCCCGTAATAGAACACCGCCACGACATGCACGATCGCGAACAGCAGCAGCAGGATCGTGAACGGGATGTGGATGTAGAGCCAGAACTCGAGGATGTTCTTGTAGCGCTGTTGATAAATCAGACGTATCAGCAGCTCTTTTCGCTGCCGCGACGCCACGAGCAGTTGGCGAAGCTCCTCCTGCTCGTCTTTTTGCACGAGGCCGAGCAGGTTGGCCCAGTCAGCCGTCTGCGCTTTCCCGCGGCGCATGCGCGCGATCAGCAATCGCCATCCTGCCAGCCATCCCGGTGCCGCCTCGCGAATGAGCTGGTCGTAAATGCGTTGAAATGGCGTCGATTTCCCCGATGCGATGCGCGCCATCTGCTTGCCCTGCTGATTGAGCTGATCCGAAATCTCCGCCACCGTCAGGTTCGATTCCACTTCGGTCAGCAAACGCGGTACGGTCACATAAAGAATCGCGCCCAGGATCCCGCTCAAGACGACAATGGCGACCAGAATCAGCGTCGCTACCGCCACTTTGTCGTGAAAACGTCCGCCGGTGTGAAAGACCAGGATGATCAGCACAAGGATGCCGAGATAGATGTGCGATTGCATCCATTGTTCGACCGTGCCGAACGTCGAGCGATACCAGCGCTTACGGATGCCGAAGAACGCCAGCAGGAAGCAGAGAAAAAAGCCGACAATCCCGTAAATCAACCCCATGCGCGAGCCGCCGTGCGGGTACTCGCGCTGCGCGTACCAGATGAACGAGGCCGTCGCGGCGATCAACAGTACGAAGAAGATGCGGCGCCAGAGGACGCCGGAACGGGCTATCGGCAGGGCGGCCTCCTCCGAACAAAGGACGAATGCGGAAGGATGAAGGATGAACGCCTGCGCGCCCCAAGGGATAAATCGTTGACTCTCAGATCATCCTTCATCCTTCATCCTTCCGCATTCGATCATCTTTCTCCTCTCGTAATCACCAGCTCCTCAAGCGTCGACCGATACTCCTCTGGCGTCAGTCGAATTGCCGCGCCTGTCGGGCAACTGCGCACGCACGCCGGGCCGCCTTTGATCTCGCGGCAGAGGTCGCACTTTACGGCCACGGTCTGCTCGACCTCATTGTGAGATTCTTTGCCGAAGAGCGAGGCCACCCACGAGAAGATCGTCTTTTTCGGTTCCTTATGAATCATGAAGATATTGCCGTAGGGACAATTGCGCTCGCAGTTGCCGCAGCCGATGCAATTGCTCTTGATGTAAACCTCGCCACGGGGATCGCGGACGATGGCGTCGGGCGGACAGTCGAGCATGCACATCGGGTTCTCGCACTGCCAGCAGGAATTCGGCGCCAGCAGGTTGTAGAACTTGATGCCCGTCAATGACAGGCGCGCCTGTCCGTCGCGATGCACGCCCTCGCATCCGGCGATGCAATTCCCGCAGCGGATGCATTTGTGCTCGTCGATGATGAGCGTCTGCGTTCCCATGACCACTTCCTCGCGGATCAGATCGTTGAGGATATTGCCGGAGCCGGGAGTGGCATCGGCGATGAGGCTGGAAATGCGGCGCTCTTCGAGTTTTCGCAGCGGCGCCTCGCGCAATTCGGGGTGCGCGCCGAGGAAATTGTTGAAGTCACGCTTGGACAGCTTGATCAGATCAGAGGGGAAGATCGTCGTTACCGTGGCCGTCTGGTCGGCGTCCGAAAAGAGCGCCGCTTCGCCGAAGAAGTTACCGGCTACGAGATAAGAAAGGACGACCTCTTTATCGCCCGACTTCTTGGAGATCTTCACCATGCCGTTGCGGATCAGATAGAACGCATCGGCCGGATCGCCTTCTTTGAAAACGACGGCATCCTTGGCGAGGTTATTCACGACCGACAGTTCCACAAGCTCGCCGAGCTGCGCCTCGGGGATACCCGGGAAAAGGTAGCCACCGAAGGCGCGCAGCAGAAACGCCTGATCGACCAGCGCCTTCGCACGCGGCGCCGCACCGAGGAGTTTGAGGATCGCTTTGCGCGGGATCTCGATGATGCGCGTCGGCCCGATCGCGCGCGCCGTGGCGGTGCGGCGGCGGCCGGAGATGAGGCTCATTTCGCCGAAGAAGTTCCCTGCCGTCAATTCGACGATCTTCACCTCGGCAGGCGCTTTCTCCGGCTTCTTCCAAAGCTCGACACGTCCGTCAGCGATGATGAGGAAGTCGTTCGTATAGTCGTTCTGGCGAATGATGACCTCGGCGTTCGCATATTCACGAACGCGCGCGGAGAGGAACGTTTCGCGCAGTTGCTGCTCGTCCGCGGCGGCCAGCAACGGAACGCGTTTCCGCAGAAAGGCGATGCGCTCGCGCACCGTCCCTTCCCAGAACGGCAGCCGCTCCTTGAGCACCGCCTCATCGGCCGGCTCGACTTCGCGCCCCATCAGATGCTCGACGACTTCGTAGCCCTGATTCATGCCGAGCTTGATGAGATCGCGTCCGCTGGCGGCGCCGATCAAAAAGAGTCCCGGCACGCTCGACTCGTGAACCTGGCTCAGGATGGGCCGCGAGTCTTTTCCCTGCCCGCTGTAGGTGATGCCAATCGATTCGAAGAACTTGCGCGGCGCGTCGGCGCCGAGCTTGAGGAAGATCAGCTCCGCCGCGACGCGCGTCACGTCACCGCGCACAGTCAGGTCGGCATAGCCCGGATAGACCTGCTTCACGCTGGCGTTGAAGTAGACCGTCATCTGCCCCGTGGCCTGGCGGCTCAACACTTCTTTGATCAGGACGTCGTTGGCGCGCGTGATCTCGGCGCCGCGCACGATGAGACCGACACGATTCTCGTCGGCGAGCGCGATGGCGATCTCGAGCGCGGAATCGCCGGCGCCGACGACGAGGAGATCCTGATCGCGATGCTCGGCCGGATCGACGAGGCGGTAGCGGACGTGCGGCAGATCCTCGCCCGGCACGCCGAGCTTGCGCGGATTGCCCTGCGTTCCCATCGCCAGGATGACGTTGGCGGCATCGAACTCATCGCCTTTCGCGGTCTTGATCTTGAACCGCGATCCTTCCTTCTTCACCGAGCGCACCTCTGCATTGAAGAGAACGCTGAGCTTCTTCTCGCTCACGTGTCCGCCCCACGCCGCCAGAATCGACTCGCGCGAGCCCGCCTTGAACGGCACTTCCCCCCGCGCCGGAATCAGCATCGGCTCAGCCATGACGTACTTACGCGCCTGGTAGGCGTCGATCGTGTCCGCGAGATGGTCGGTGCGCTCGATCAGCGCGTAGGAGAGTCCGTTGGTCTGCGCGTGGGAGGCCGCCGCAAGCCCCGCAGGTCCGGAGCCGACGATGATCAGGTCGAAGGTCTGCATGACGTTATGGTTTGTCTCACTCAATGTCTTGAAAGCGTTTCACGCGGAGCCGCGGAGATGCGGAGAAACCCTCCGCGGCCTCCGCGGCTCCGCGTGAAACGCTTTCATTCGACTGGTACGAAAGAGCGCAAGCAACGCCGATGCCTCAGTAATCAGGCACCGGAACCCTCACTTCATCATCTCCCGCTCCGTCGACTGCTTGATCTGCACATTCGACGCGAGGTTGAACGTCAGAATGATCTTGCCGAGGCGGACGAGATCACCCTCGGCGAGGAGGCGCTTCTCCGACAGCTTCTCGCTGTTGACGTAGGTGCCGTTGCGGCTGCCAAGGTCTTCGATCGTGAAGCCGTCCGCGCCGCGGACGATGCGAGCGTGCTTCGCGGAGACGCTCGGATCGCGCAACGCAATCGCGTTCACCCCGGTACGTCCGATCGTCGAAGTCTCTTCCAACAGCGGATGCATCACGCCGTCGTCGGCGGTGAGCGTAGCCACGAAGGGACGCTCGGTGGATTGGCCTGTCGTGCCGCCGCTATTGGTCGCCGTCACGGGATTCAACGGCTCGATCAACGTCGGCGGCTGCTCGTCGGCGGGTGGAGGTGGAGGCTGCGGAGGCGCGGAAGGCGTGGGCGCTGGTGGCGTGCGCGAGGAAAGCGTAGCCATCTTTTCAGTCGAGGGAGCCGGCTCCGGCGCTGCAACCGGCGAAACCACCGCGGTTGCAAACGCCGGCGGAGCGACCTTCGGCGACCCCGCATCGCGCGGGGTCGCATCGGGATCCGCAACGTGTTCGATGAGGCCCGTCATCTGAAGACGCTTCACGATCGGATAGAGATCCACCGCCGCGCGGCCGCTATCGCTCTTCAATTGGGCGAGCGCCTTACCCGTGCCGATCTGGAAAAGGAGCTGGAACTCCTCCGCGGTGAGGCTGATCTCGCCCGGCGGCCGGTTGACGACGCGAAACTTGACGCTGTCATCGGGATAGAGATCGGCGAGCCGCCTCGCCTCCGCGATGCGCATCTCGGCCTCGGCGATCAGCGCCTCGATGTCCGCTGCGATCGGCGCCGCCCCCTCGGCAATCACGACATCGTCAAGAAAGGTGAAGGTCCCATCGCTCCACTGAAGCAGCTTTGCCACCGCGTCCGCGGCATCCCCGGCATCCGACGTTCCAGCCGACTCCGTCCCGATGACCTGCCCGCCGCGCAACGCGATCCGCACGCGATCGCCGGACGACTCCGCATCGAACGTGCCTTCCTGCGCACTCCGGGCAACGAACGCGAGCAGGTCGCGCACACCGAAATGGATGAGACTTCCTTGCAGTACGATGCGCATGCGCAAATTCTAACAGCGAAGGCGGCGACCAAGTTCTTGCTCGGTTCGATTGAGCTCCTGATCGAATTCACGTCGACGAATTCGGCCTCCGCCCTGACAGCACTCGGGCGGGGACGCCCGAGTGCCCGCGGTCGAGACGACCGCACTCCTACTTCTTCGCCCGCAACCGGATGTCCGCATCCAGCCGATGCCGTCCCTCGGGCCACGATTTCAGAAACGCGCGCCACATCGCTGCGGTGTCAAGGGACGAGGCCAGCTCGAAGTCGATTGCTTCCTGGCGGCAACGCTTGGCTTCCTCCGTTCGCGGCGAGCCGGGATGCTCATCGATGAACTTCGTCCACGCCGCCGCAGTTCCTGTCTCCCACGTCTGCTGAAACTCGCGCTCCTCTTCGATCTGGCGCTCCGGCGAACGGCTCACGCGCCCGAGCGCTTCCCGCGCCGCATCGCCCACGACCGAGCCGGGCGGATGCGCCTCGGCCAGCCGCTGCAGTGCATTCCGATCGCCATCGGCTTCCCTTGCTCGCACTCCCGCGATCAACTCGAGCTCGAAGAGGCGCGCCTTCGCTTCCGTCGTATCCGATCCCTCGGGGACCTTACCGAGAAAGTCACGGTATGCGGAGATGGTGTCGATCGCCTTTGTCTTCTTCCATTCCACCGCCGAGTTGAAGGTCTTTAACGGCCCGCGCCGGAGACGCGCAACCGCCTCGCGCGTGAGCGTGCCGGCCGGCGCGGAGAGGAACGGCTGCAGCGCTGCCGACATCTCGCGCGCGTCGGCGAAGCGGCGGCGGCGATCTTTCTCCAACGCGCGCAGCACCACCGCTTCCAGCGAAGCCGACCAGTCGCCTTCGGGTTTTGCATCGCGGAAACGGCGCGGCTGCTGTGTGAGGTGTTTCATGATGTAACCCTGCGGCGTCTCGCTGGCGAAGGGGGGCACGCCGAGGAGCATCTCGTACAACACGACACCGAGCGCGTAGAGATCGGCGCGGCCGTCGAGCTGTTCGCCATCCTCGATGCTGCCGAGCTGCTCCGGCGACATGTACTTCGGATTCCCGATGAGCATCCCGGCCTGCGTCGCCATCTCGCTCGACGGCGTGTTCACGTCCTTCGCGATGCCGAGGTCGATGATCTTGGCGATGAAGGAGCCATCTTCGTCGTACGAGAGCATCACGTTGTCGGACGAGATGTCGCGATGCAGCAGGCCGCGGCGGTGGATGTGATCGAGCCCCGCCAGAACCTGCACCGCGACGTCGGCGGCCAGCGGCAATGGGAACGGCCCGTTCGCTCTCCCCCACTGCCGAACGGTCGTGCCATCGATGAACTCCGTCACCATGTAGCTGCCGCCGTCGCCGATGAAGAAGTCGTGGACGACCGCGATGTTGGGATGGTGAATCTGCGTGGCCATACGCGCTTCGCGCAGGAACCGCGCGCGGTAGCCCTCGTCCGCAAGCATCGCTTCCTTCATCACCTTGATGCAGCGAAAGACGTTGAGGTGGACGTGTTGCGCTTTGAAGACGTCACCCATCCCGCCGCCGCCCAGGCGAGTCAGAATCTCGTACTTGCCATCGAGCACCTTGCCGGGCCCGAGCCCGGAAATGCCGAGCGAGTCACCGCTGGCCATGGCTTCTCTTGACCCTCGGCGATCAGAATACCGTGAAAGTCGTCATTCGATCAGCGCAGAAGTCTCGCCCGAGTCAACAGGTCAGCGCGCGAGCCTTTGACATCATGATGCTTCCTCGGTAGCATCAAAATGTGAGAACCACGCTAACTCTTGATGATGACGTCAACGCGAAGCTGCGTGCCGAGGCTCGGCGCACGGGCCAGCCCTTGAAGAGTGTAATCAACGAGGCACTCCGCTCCAGTTTGCAGCGAAATGCTCGTGGGACTTCGAAGCCTTTCAAGGTGACACCAAAGGACCTCGGCAAGCTCAGACCTGGTGTGAGTCTTGATAACATCGGTGAACTTCTAGAAGCGCTGGAAGGACCCTGGCACCGTTGATTCTTTTCGATGCGAACATCCTCCTTTACGCATATGACTCGCGGTCGGAGTCCCATCTCGTTTGCCGTGAGTTTTTCGAAGAAACCTTGTCCACTCCTGGACCGACCGCGCTTTGTTGGCAGTCCATCCTTGCGTTTCTAAGAATCGGGACCAACTCTCGCCTCTTCCCCCATGCTTTCAGTCGAACGGAAGTCTCTACGATCGTGTCCCGTTGGCTCGCCCATCCCTCCGTCGTACTTCTCGAGCCTGGAGAACGATTCTGGGCGATCCTCAACGATCTCATCGACACCGCTCAGGTTAGCGGACCGCTCATGACTGATGCTGCCCTGGCCGCTCTTGCGCTCGAGCATGGCGCAACACTCTGTACGACCGACCGGGATTTCGCCCGTTTTCCAACGCTGCGAACGTTCGACCCGACTGCGTAGCTCGCGAGCGGAACACCTTTTTGTGGCGGTGTCTCATAGCCCTTGCATCATCACCTACGCCACCTTCTGCGCGATGACCACCCAGCGCAGCGGCGTTCCAGGCCTCACCGCGTCGAACGGGTAGCAGGTGATGAGCGTAAGGCGCGTGCGGGCGTCCTGGCGGAGGACTGACGTGTCGTTCTTGCGGACGACGCGCGTGGCCTGGACGCGGTAACGGACGACGCGGCCGTCGGGGCGTTGGAGCGTGACGATGTCGCCAGGTCCGAGGTAGCGGAGGGGGGCGAAGTGCGTGTCGCGATGTGCGGTGATCACGCAGTTGCCGATGTCGCCCGGCATCGCGGTGCCGTCGAGGTGTCCCGGTCCGAAGGCCATCGTCCGGCCGCTCGCGCCGTCGAGGACGATCACCGCCGCGCCGTCGCGCTCGATCGTGAGGCGTGCGATGGCGCGCGTGTCCGCCCACGGCCACGGCTTGAGCTGTTCACCGGCAAGCGCGCTGCGCCACGAGATTTCCAGGAGCAGTTGCGCCAGCCTCGCTTTCGCGTAGATCCAGAGCCCCTCCCCGCCGACGGCCATTCCGGCGAGGAGGACGACGACGAGAAGCGTGCGAGTGAGGGTGCGGAGATTCGTGGACATGGTTTCCTCGGGGTGTGGGGTGTGGGGTGTGGGGCGTGGGAGATCAAAAAGACGAGCGCGGGGCGGCGGAGAGCGGAGTCGAATGATTAAATCCGATATGTTCAACTCCCATACCCCACTCCCCACCCCCC
>OLLN01000302.1_pt1 | contig 81977 bp, 70 predicted proteins | sample 1604281 | NCBI WGS metagenome assembly OLLN01 (sample SAMEA104055716, study PRJEB20765) | soil metagenome | biome: Arctic tundra; feature: Polygonal ground; material: soil | place: USA | collected 2011-09 | depth 0-0.5 m | reverse complement strand
TTCTCGTTTGGCTCGCCGAGCACCTTTGTATCCGGTCAGATGCACCGCTTCGGTGTCGACAAAACTCTGTCGGTCGGCCTGGAGACGGGCGAGACCAGGCGTCGCGCGTTGCTGATCAATGGCGAGCGCGTCCCGCTGGCCGTCTACGTCAACGCCATGAGCGTCTTTGCCTACTCAGCCGCGCGGCTCGATATCTTGCGCGGGGCGCCGGAAGAGCGCCGCCGTTTTCTCGATCGCGGCATCGCCAGCATCGACCCTGGTTATCTCGAATCCGTCAGCCGCTACGGACGTGCTCTCCGTCAACGCAACGCGCTTCTCGCCAGCGACAACGCCTCTTCACTCGCTGCCTGGGATGCGGAGCTCATCGCCTCGGCCGCCCCACTCCAGCGCGGACGTGCGGCCTACACAGAAGCGCTGGCGTCGTCGTTCGCAGCGATCGTCGCCGAGCATGGCTATCACATCCACAACCTGTCGATCGCCTACAAGCCGAGCTCCGTGGGCGATCTGGTCCGGATCCGCCGTGACGAGCTTCGGGCACGCATGTCGCTCGTCGGGCCACAACGCGATGTCCTCGAGTTTTCGGTCGACGGCAGGCCGGCAGCAGAGGTGCTTTCGGGCGGTGAGCAGAAGATGGTTGTCCTCTTCCTGAAGTTCGCCAAACTCGATCTTTTCCGGCGCCGTTTTGACGAGCCGGCGGTCTTTCTCCTCGACGACGTCGATGCCGAGCTCGACCTTGAAATCCTCGAACAACTGCTCGTCAAACTCCCCTCACGGACGCAGGTTTTTGCCACCTCTGCCAAGGAGCAGTTTCTGCGAACGCTGGAGGCAGGTCCGCACCGGCGCTTAGTCATTGAAAATGGGCGAGTTGCGGCGACGACCGATTTGCCGTGAAACGTTCCGTGGAACGCAATAAATCGCAATACAATCAGCGTTCTTAAACGCGGCGCAATCCTCGCGTAAAAAGCTCGTCGGGAGACGCGCTACCTACCCCCTAAACCAGCACGCGGAAAGCAATTGAATGGCAGACGACTACACCACAGACGAGACGAATGTTGACACCGACTTTGACGCGTCTGAAATCTCCCCGCAGAGCCCCTCGATCGCGGGCGACTACACCGCGGAGGACATCAAAGTCCTCAAAGGTCTCGACGCCGTACGCAAGCGTCCGGGAATGTACATCGGCGATACCGATGACATCACAGGCTTGCATCACATGGTCTACGAAGTCGTCGACAACGCGATCGACGAAGCGCTGGCCGGTTACGCGAACAAGGTGCTCGTCACGATCCACACCGACAACTCGGTGACGGTCGAAGACAACGGCCGCGGCATCCCGGTCGATCTGCACAAGGAAGAGAACCGCTCCGCCGCGGAAGTCATCATGACCGAGCTGCACGCAGGCGGAAAGTTCGACAACAACTCCTACAAAGTCTCCGGCGGTCTTCACGGTGTCGGCGTCTCGGTCGTGAACTTCCTCTCCGAGTGGCTGGAGCTGGAGATTCATCGCGACGACTACGTCTGGCGCCAGCGCTACGAAGGCGGCGTGCCGAAGAAGCCGATCGCGCGCGGCGAAAAAACCACGCAGCGCGGCACGCGCGTCACGTTCAAAGCCGACGCTACGATCTTCTCCGTCGCGGAGATGAACTTCGAGACTCTCTCGCAGCGCCTTCGCGAGCTCGCCTTCCTAAACTCCGGCGTCTTCATCGCCATCAGCGACGACCGCACGGAGAAGAAACACGAGTTCTGTTATCAGGGCGGCATCGTCTCGTTCGTCAAAGATCTCAACAAGAACAAGATGCCGCTGCACGACGACCCGATCTTCATCCGCGATGAGAAGGACGGAGAAGCGGTCGAGATCGCGATGCAGTGGAACGAGGGCTACAGCGAGAACCTTTACTGCTTCACGAACACGATCAAGAATCTCGACGGCGGGACGCATATGGTCGGGTTCAAGGCCGCGTTGACGCGCACGATGAACAAGTACATCGAGGCGTCGGGCATCCTGCAGAAGATGAAGCTCAGTCTCGAGGGCGACGACATCCGCGAAGGACTCAGCGCCGTCATTTCCGTCAAGATCCGCGATCCGAAGTTCTCATCGCAGACGAAAGACAAGCTCGTCTCGTCGCATGTGAAGACGTGGGTCGAGCAGGTCGTCGGCGAACGCCTCGGCGAGTTCCTCGAGGAGAACCCGAAAGAAGTCCGCCGCATCGTGGACAAGGTCATCGAGGCCGCCCGCGCCCGCGAGGCTGCGCGCAAGGCTCGCGACCTCACGCGACGCAAAGGCGCGCTCGATTCCGCCTCGCTCCCAGGCAAACTCGCCGACTGCCAGGAGCGCGACCCGCGCTACTGCGAGATCTACTTCGTCGAAGGCGATTCCGCTGGCGGCTCTGCCAAACAGGGACGCGATCGCCGCTTCCAGGCCATCCTGCCGCTCAAAGGCAAGATCCTCAACGTCGAGCGCGCACGACTCGACAAGATGCTCTCTTCCGAAGAAATCCGCCTGATGATCACTGCTCTCGGCACCGGCATCGGCGCCGGCGATTTCGATATCGCCAAACTCCGCTACCACAAGATCATCATCATGACGGACGCCGACGTCGATGGCTCGCACATCCGCACGCTGATCCTCACGTTCTTCTTCCGCTACATGCGCGAGGTCATCGATCGCGGCTACCTTTTCATCGCCCAGCCGCCGTTGTTCAAAGTCTCGCAGGGCAAAAAGGACTCGTACATCAAAGACGAAGGCGAGCTCTCCCGCTTCCTTCTCACCCGTGTTTCCGAGAGCGTGGAAGTTACGCCGCAAGCCGGCATCTCGCTTCGCGGCGACGCGCTCGTGAACATGCTCCAGCGGATGGAGGAGTATCGCAGCCACGCGCAAAAGCTGCAGTCGCGCGGCATCCCGCGCGAGGCGGTCGATGTACTCTTCGCCGAAGGCTTCCACGATCGCAGCGCGCTCGGTGATCCGGAGCGGCTTGCTTCGCTCGTCAAGGCACTCGAAGCGAAGGGCTTCGAGCATGCGCGCCTGATGACGGACGAGGAGACCGAGACGCCCACCATTCGTTTCACCGTCGGCGGCAACGGCACCGGTAAGAAGGTCGTCGTCAACAGCGAACTACTTTCGACTTACGAATACCGGCAGATGTCGAAGTCATTCGAGCTGCTGTCGGGTTTCGGCCTGCCACCGTACACACTCAAGCACAACGACGCGTCCGACGTGATGGTCACGATCGACGATCTGATTGACCGCGTTTACGACCTCGCCAAGAAAGGCCTCGCCATCAGCCGATACAAAGGTCTCGGCGAAATGAATCCCGAGCAGCTCTGGGAGACGACGATGGATCCCGAGCGTCGCCGCCTGCTTCAGGTAAAGATCGAAGACGGCGTCGGCGCCGAGGAGCTGTTCACGGTGCTGATGGGCGACCAGGTCGAACCGCGGCGCGTGTTCATTCAGGACAATGCGCTGGAAGTAAAGAATCTGGATATCTAAGGGGTTCTGGGTTGCTCAGTTGCTGGGTTGCTGAGCATCGCGGCCTGTAACTCAGGAACAGAGCAACTTAGCAAGCGAGTAACCAACCACACCACATGAACGAATTCGACTACACAGGACACATCGAGCAGCGCTTTCCGGTCAACATCGAAGACGAGATGCGCAAGTCGTATCTCGACTACGCGATGTCCGTCATCATCGGACGCGCGCTTCCGGACGTTCGCGACGGACTCAAGCCGGTGCACCGCCGCATCCTCTACGGGATGTACGAGCAGGGAAACACGGCCGGCAAGGCGTACAAGAAATCAGCGCGCATCGTCGGCGACGTGATGGGCAAGTACCACCCGCACGGCGACTCCGCGATCTACGACTCGGTCGTGCGCATGGCGCAGGACTTCTCGATGCGCTACCGCCTCGTCGACGGTCAGGGGAACTTCGGATCCGTCGACGGCGACAACCCGGCGGCAATGCGTTATACCGAAGTCCGCTTGACGCGCCTCGCCGAAGAGCTGATGCGCGACGACATCGACAAAGAAACTGTCGACTTCGTGCCGAACTATGACGGCACCGAGAGCGAGCCGTCGGTGCTGCCGGCGAAGTATCCCAACCTGCTCGTCAACGGCTCGTCCGGAATCGCCGTCGGCATGGCCACCAACATCCCGCCCCACAACCTCGGCGAGGTGATCGACGCTTGTCTGATGGTGATGGAGAACCCGGCCGCATCGGTGAAAGAGCTGATGACGGTCATGCCAGGCCCCGACTTTCCAACCGCCGGCTTCATCCACGGAATCGAAGGGATCTACGAGGCCTACAACACCGGCCGCGGCATCATCCAGGTCCGCGCCCGCGCCATCATCGAAGCATCAAAGAAGGCCGACAAGGAGCAGATCGTCGTGACGGAGATTCCGTACATGACGAACAAGAAGCGGCTGATCGAGAAGATCGCCGAGCTCGTTCACGACAAGCGCATCGAAGGGATCTCCGATCTGCGCGACGAGTCCGACCGCGAAGGCATGCGCATCGTCATCGAATTGAAGCGCGACGCCATCGCCGAAGTCGTCCTCAACAATCTGTATCGCAACACGCAGATGCAGACGACCTTCGGAATCATCTTTCTGGCGATCATCAACAACCGTCCGGAAGTGATGGACCTCCCGACGCTGCTCCACCATTTCGTTGAGCATCGGAAAGAGATCGTCGTCCGCCGCACGCGCTTCGATCTTCGCAAAGCGGAAGAGCGCGCGCACATCCTCGAAGGCCTCGTCAAGGCGCTCGACGTTCTCGATGAGCTGATCCGGCTGATCCGAGCCGCACGCACGCCGCAGGAAGCCAAGAGCGGCCTGATCGAGCGCTGGCAGTTCAGTGACGTGCAGGCACAGGCCATTCTCGACATGCGCCTGCAGCGTCTGACCGGTCTCGAGCGCGACAAGATCGTCGCCGAATATCAGGACGTCCAGGCGCTTATCAGCCGCCTTCGCGAGATTCTTGGATCCGAGAAGCTCGTCCTCGAGATCATCAGCGCCGAGCTGCGCGAGATCAAAGAGGCGTATGGCGACGTGCGCCGCACGGAGATCATCCAGCAGGCCAGCGACATCACGATCGAAGACATGATCGCCGACGAAGACATGGTCATCACCGTGTCGCGTGGCGGCTACATCAAGCGATCGCCGCTGTCGTTATACCGAGCACAAAGGCGCGGCGGTAAAGGCCGCATCGGCATGCAGACGAAGGAAGAGGACATCGTCGAGCATCTCTTCGTCGCCAGCGCGCATTCGTACGTCCTGGTCTTCACCGATCGCGGACGGCTCTACTGGATCAAGGTGCACCAGATCCCGGAAGTGGCGTCGAACGCGCGCGGGAAAGCGATCGTCAATCTGCTCACGGTCGAACAGGGCGAGAGCGTGCGTGCCCTCCTCACCGTGCGCGACTTCACCGACGCGAAGTACGTCGTCATGGTCACGCGCGCCGGCAAGATCAAGAAGACCGAGCTGACGGCGTTCTCGAACGTGCGCGCGTCGGGCATCATCGCCATCGACATCAACGAAGGGGACGACCTCTACGCCGTGCGGCTCTCGCAAGGCGAAGACGAGATCTTCATCGGCACGCACGACGGCATGGCTATCCGCTTCCACGAAAACGGCGTCCGCCCGATGGGCCGCGGCGCAGCCGGCGTCAAAGGCATCTCTCTCCGCGAAGGTGATTCTGTAGTTGAGATGGATGTGTTGCCAGCGTCGGGCGAAGCCGCGCCGGAGCCGGCGGCGGAAGGTGAAGAGCCGGAGATTGCGGTCGCCGAGAGCGAGCCGGACGAAGGCGAAGAGATCATCGCATCCGACGAGCGTGGACAGGTGCTGACCATCACCGAGAAGGGCTTCGGGAAACGGACGCCCGTCTCCGCGTACCGTCTGCAGTCGCGCGGTGGCATCGGTGTCACGAACATCAAGACGACCGATAAGAACGGCAAGGTGGCCGGCATTTCGTACGTGTTCGAAGACGACCAGGTGCTGCTCATCACCGAGCAGGGAATGATCATCCGCACGAACGTCGCCGACATCCGCTCGATCGGCCGGAACACCCAGGGCGTTCGCGTGATCAACATCGACGAAAACGATTTAGTCGTCGCCGCCGTAAAACTGGTCGACAAAGACGATGCGGACGACAGGGAAGAAGAAGGCGAGGATGCCGCGGGCGAGGAGACGGCCAGCGAGCCGGAGACGACCGAGGATGACGACGACACGATTCACTGAGTGGGCGCCGACGTACAATCAGTTATGCACAAAATCTCGCGCGAGCGCGTGACGCAGCTCGCGCGCGACCTTCTGGAGGCGATGACGCGCACGAAAGCCGTCATGCTGCTGAAGGAGCGCGAAGTCGTCCGCCAGTCCATCGCCCACGCCCTGGCCGATGAGCTCAAGCGCGAGGAAGAACGCGAAGAGAACGTGCGCCGCCGGATCGCCACGATGAAGAAGCCGCCAGCCCTCCGCTCGCGCGATTACGAAACGCTCTTCCATCAGTTGATGGAGGAGGAGTATCTGCGCGAGGGGCTGGATACGTAGGCGCTGGATACGCTGCGCTGCGCGCGTTGTCGGTTGATTGCGCTACGCGCGTTGTCAGAGGAGCCGTTGAGACTTCGGATTCAACGCGCGAAGCGCAACTAACCGATAACCGACAACGCGCCGCAGGCGCATATTCAAGCGTCTGCCCGTTCTTCGATAGCCTCACGCGTTGCCGGCTCATCGTCATCGTCCGAGCGCATCTCCGTCCGCCAGCGCTGCGCTTTCATCTGCTCGAAAATCCCGCCCGTGTGTCCAGCCGGAATCCACGAGTTGCCGCCGCACTTCGGGCAGCGTCCTCGGAACGCGATGTTCTTCCCGCAATCGGGACAGATGATCACGAACGAGTGCGAGAGCTCGAACTTTTGTTCCGCCTCAGTGTCGAGGCTGTTCAGGAACGAAGCGAGATTGCTGAAGGTATCTTCGAGTGACATTGCTTGCGGCTCAGGCGGGTCAAACTGCACGGGGCGTGCCGTTTGTGCGGGTCTCGCTGGTCGGGAGTCGGGGGTTCGTAGCAACAGCTGCTACTTCTCCGACTCCTGACACCCGAAAGCGCGACCCGATCAAACCGTATTGATTTTGGAGGCTTCGCTGGTTGGGTCGGGGGACTTTGCTGGTTGGGCGTCGGGAGTCCTAGCAACAGCCGCCTCTACTCCGACTCCCGACACGCGCCCCCCTCAAATCCGCATCACATCGAACTGCTCGTGATGCAGCGAGTCGTCGGGCTTGAACACGAGGTGAATGCCGAGATTTCGCTCGATCTCTTCGAAGATGGGATCGTTCGTGTTGTGAACCGACCCGTAGACGACGGGATTGAGCCGCACGATCACGTCCTGACCTTCGTGCAGGTCGCGGAGTTTCATCAGCTCGCGCCAGATCTCGAATGCGATCGTCGTGTTGGACTTGATCCTGCCGCTGCCGCCGCAGTACGGACAGGCCTGCGTCAGCGAGCGCTCCAGACTCTGGCGCACCCGCTTGCGCGTCATCTCGATCAAACCGAACTCGGAGATCTGCAGGATCTTCGTCTTCGACCGGTCCTTGCGGATCTCGATTTCGAGCGCCTCGAACAGGCGCGTGCGATTGGCCAGATCCTCCATGTCGATGAAGTCGAGCACGATGATCCCGCCAAGGTCGCGCAGGCGGATCTGCCGGACGATCTCGCGCGCGGCCTCGAGATTGGTCTTAAAGACCGTCTCCTCGAGATTCTTCTTGCCAACGTACTTTCCCGTGTTCACGTCGATCGCGACGAGCGCCTCCGTCTGATTGATGACGATGTAGCCTCCCGACTTGAGCCACACCTTCGATTTGAGCGCCTTGGCGATTTCACCTTCGATGCTGAAGTCATCGAAGATCGGCTCCTCGCGGCGATAGAGCCGGACGCGCGAGACGAGGTTGGGCTGGATCTGATCGAGAAACTCGACGATGCGCTGGTACTGATCGACCGAGTCGATCCAGACGCTCTTGAACTCCGGAGAGAGAACGTCGCGGATCGTGCGCAGGACGAGATCGAGATCGTGATGAATCGCCGTCGGCGCCGATGCCTTCTCGCCTTTGCGCCGGATCTGCTCCCACAGGTCGGTGAGGTACTTGAGGTCCGCGCGAAACTCCTCTTCTTCGCGCTCCTCGCCGGCCGTGCGGACGATGAAGCCGCCAGCGCCGGGCGGACGAATGCGATCGAGGATCTCCTTCAACCGCGTCCTCTCCGCCTCGTCCTCGATGCGCCGCGAAACGCCGATGTGGTTGACCGTCGGCATGTAGACGAGAAAGCGCCCCGGCAGCGTGATGTGGCTGGTGATGCGCGCGCCTTTGCCGGCGATCGTGTCTTTGGACACCTGCACGACGATCTCCTGCCCTTCGCGCAGCAGGTCGGCGATCGACGCCTCGGCGCGCTGCTGCGGAACGTCGTCGAGCGCGAGATCGTCCGTCGGATCGCTGTTGTCGAACTCCTCCAGATCCTCGAGGACGTCGGAAACGTACAGGAAGGCATCGCGCTCGAGCCCGAGGTCGACAAACGCCGACTGCATGCCGGGAAGGACCTTGGTCACGCGGCCTTTGTAGATGTTGCCGACGATGGTTCGTTGCCGTGTCCGCTCCACCCACAACTCGACGACCTGCCCCTCGTCGAGCACGGCGATGCGCGACTCGTGTTTCGCGGCGTTGATAACGATCTCGCGTGACATTCGCTTCAGAGTCTATCCTGAGGCGCAGACATCAGGATCTTCGGTTCTACCGCACTGCCGTCTCCCGGAGATCTGTGCGCGAGCGTGGCCGGAGGAAACTCTCCGTCGGTATCTCCAGAGATCCCGACATCTTCGCGTCAGGATAGACTCGATCCGCGATGCTCACCCTTTACTTCGCCGGCGCGATCAGCGGAGGCCGCGACGACGTCGACCTCTACCGCGAGATCATCGCTGCGCTCGAGGGAGAGGGTCACCGCGTTCTCGCCGGCGCGGTCGCCGCCGAGCACGTCACCGCCTCGGGCGAGGCGCTCGACTCCCGAGCGATCTTCGACCGCGACCTTGGCTGGATCGCTGAGTGTGACATCGTCGTCGCCGAGGTTTCGAAGCCATCGATTGGAGTGGGATACGAGATCGCCACCGCCCGATACCATCGCGGCATCCCCGTCATCTGCCTCTACCGCCCAGCCCACACGTCGCGATGCACGGCCATGGTCTCCGGCGACCGCGGCATCGAGTTGATCGAGTACACCAACCTCTCCGAATTGCTGCCGCGCCTCTCATGCGCGCTCGCGAAATACACCGCCGCCCGCCCCGGTTTGCCCCCACGTTGACGGCGTGGCAGCCCTTTGCTATCTTCCGCCGCCCGCCGCGCCAAGTGTTCCGGCATAGCTCAGTTGGTAGAGCAACGGACTGTTAATCCGTGGGTCGTAGGTTCGAGTCCTACTGCCGGAGCCAATTTGGAAAGCGCCGCCTCACGCGATCGAGAGCGCTAAGGATCCGAGTTATCGATCGGCGCTGGCGTCGTAACCGTGGGGGACCGCATACTCTGGGCACGACGCCCGAATCTGTGAGATAGGCGAAGCATCACTATACTGACCATCCAATGAGCCCGGTGCCGAAGCAATACTTGGCAGTGCTCGGGTCGGTAGTCCTCCTGACAGTTCTTTTCTATCCTGCGGAGTGGCTTCGGCCAGCCGAGGCCCGCCAGCGCATCCGCGATCGCATCGCCAACTATGCTTACCTGCCTTTCGGGCTCGCCTGGGTTTTCACGGTACAACTCGTCTTCGCGCCATGGCACACCTACCTGCTTCGCGCGGCGCACGGTGGGGTCTTGCTTCCACTGGTCGAGGGTGAGCAAGGGCACGTTCTCCGCCAGATTCTCTTTGCGATCGCGTTCGCCATAAGCTGGGATGTGTGGCAATACTGGGTACACCGCTGCCAACACATGTTTCCGATGATGTGGGAAACACACAAGTTTCATCACAGCGACACGGCACTCAATGCCAGCACGCAGGCCAGGCACCAGTTTCTGAGCTATCTGTTGTACATGGTCAGCTATGCGCCGCTCCTGATTCTGTTTGGCGGAGGAGGGCCGGCACCGATCGTTTCTTTCCTCATGTTCCGCCTATGGGGCTTTGTCAATCATGCGAATGTGAGGATTCACTTCGGCCGTTTTGGGGTGTTCATCGCTGGCCCGCAGTGGCATCGAATCCACCATTCTGTTCAACCTGAACATCACGATAAGAATTTTGCTGCGCTCTTTCCCTTCATCGACCGGCTGTTCGGGACGTATTACGAACCTTCACGCGACGAGTATCCTGCTACAGGAACGCTGGCTACCGAGACCGCGCTCGAGCAAGCGACTGTCTCACCATTTGTCGGCTGGTATCGCCATATCAAGAGGGTTATACCGGGGTTTCGACGGCTCGCGTAAGGCTGCCGTCGCCGGACACTCAAGGGCGGCGCTCTCGCGTGCGCCATGTTTCGTTGGCCACGCGCTGACGCGTATCGACAGCCGAGTTTGCCAGGGAACGAAAGCGGTCCTTTCGGCGTCCTAGGAACGACTGCGCTGTCCTTGCGGAACCTTCACATATGCCGGTTTTCGGCGCGTGCTACCATCGCGGACCGGTCCTAATAATTGTTCACCGGGAGATTTCATGCACTTCGCTCATCGGTTGCGCGCCATCGCGCTTGCGGCAGTTTCGGCGTTCGTAGCTACTTCGATCCTCGCGTCGGACCCGTGGGATGCGCCGGCGTTTTCGTCGGATCCGAAAGAGCTCGTGGCCGCTGCCGAGAAGGTCTCGTCGGGCGGGCTTGGGTTCATCGTTCTGCTCGACGAAGCGAACTACTCGTTCGACGCAAGCGGCAAGTCGCACACGACGCAGCGCCACATCTACCGCATCGTCGACGAGTCGGCGATCGATGAGCTGGGCACGCTCGAGGTTCCGTGGGCGCCCTGGTACAACGACCGGCCGACCGTAGCGGCGCGCATCGTATCGAAGGACGGCACGGTCCATACGCTCGATACCAAAGCGATCACCGAGGCGCCGGCGCGCGAGGATCTCGACATCTTCAGCGACAACCGCGTGCTTCGTGCGCCGCTGCCGGGCGTCGCGGTCGGCTCCGTCATCGAATACGTCATCGAGTTCAACGGCAACAATCCGATTCAGGAGGCCGGCGCATCCGATATCGTCGTCTTCGGTGGGTATGCGCCGACACAGCGCACTCGCGTAACGATCGACGGCCCCGCGTCGATCCAGCCGCGCATCGTGAACAAGACGGATGTGCAAGCGAAGACCGAAGAGAAAGACGGCCGTCGCATCATGACGTTCGAAGCGGGACGCATCGAGGGCCGCAAGGACTTCGAGAACTTCCTTCCGTTCGACGACATCTCGCTGCCGTACCTCGCATTCTCGACCGGCTCGTCGTGGGGGAACCTGGCAAAGCGATACAGCGAGATCGTCGACAAGCAGATCGCCGGCGACGACCTCAAGAAATTCACGCACGATGCGATCGGCAACGCCACGGCAAGGCGTGACGTGATTGCGCGGGCGCTGGCTGCCGTCGAGAAGAACGTCCGATACGCGGGCGTCGAAGTGGGTGAGTCATCGATCATCCCGCGTCCGCCGCACACGGTCCTCGGCAACAAGTACGGCGACTGCAAAGACAAGGCGACGCTGCTCGTGGCAATGCTGCGTCAGGCGGGAATCGTTGCCCATGTGGCGCTGCTTCGCGCCGGCGGCGACTTCGACGTCCATCCGGACCTTCCCGGCCTCGGGCGCTTCAACCACGCCATCGTTCGCGTCGACGCGACGAGCAACGAGCCGGCGATGTGGGTCGATCCGACCGACGACTTTGCCCACGCGGGCGATCTGCCGGCGCAGGATCAGGGACGTCTCGCCCTCGTCGCTGCAAACGACACATCGTCATTGACCAAGACGCCGGAAACGCCGTCGACTGGGAATCGCTATTCAGAGACGCGAACGTACACGTTGCCAGAGGACGGCAAAGCGCACGTCACCGAGGTCACGGAGACCGTCAGCGGTCCCGAAGACTCGTTCCAGCGCCACTTCTACGCCGAGAGCGACCGCACCAAGTACAAAGAGCAGATCGAGTCGTACGTCAAGACTTACTACTCCGCGAAGAAACTGGAGAAGCTCGAAGCCAGCGATCCACACGATCTCACCAAGCCCTTCCGGGTGACCATCGAAGCGTCGGACGCCGATACCGGAGTCACGCGTGACGGTGACGCCGCCGTCGCCTTCCATCCCGCAAATCTCATCAACTGGCTGCCGTTCCCGCTGCGCAATTTCGGCGACGATCACGCCGAGGAGGCGCGCCGGAAGCGAGTGGGCGACTTCATCTTTCCCGCGGCGGAAGTGCGCGAGTGGACCTATCACATCGTGCCGTCGGCGGGCTACAACGCGCGGACACTGCCACCGAACGAGACAATCAAACTCGGCACGACCACGCTGACCAAAGAGTTCGCATCGAAGCCGGACGGCACCGTCACGGCGGTCCTTCGTTTCGACAGCGGCAAGCGGCGCATCAGCGCGGCAGATTTCGAGGAGACACGCGCGGCATTGAAGAAGATCGTCGAAGGGAAGCCGACGATCATCGGATTCGATCTCGCCGGCCAGGCCAAGTTGAACGCAGGCGACGTTGCCGGCGCTCTGACCGAGTTCCGCAAGCTGGCCGCACTTCATCCGAAGGAAGCGCAGCACCACATGGAGATTGCTCGTGCGCTCCTCGTCGGCGGACTCGGTGACGCGGCACGCGAGGAGATCGCGCGCGCCGTCGCGCTCGAGCCTTCGAATGCGCACGTGCAGGCCGGACTGGCGGGCATCCTCGAGTACGACCTCCTCGGGCGCCTGATGCGAAAAGGCTTCGATTACGACGGTGCGCTCGCAGCGCTGCGCAATGCAAAGGAGCTCGATCCTAAAAACGCCGATTATCGCGGTGCGCTGGCCAAGGTGCTCACGTACAACAGCGAGGGAACGGAATACGGACCGGGCTCGAAAGTCGATGAAGCGATCGCGGAGTATCGTGCGGTCGCGAAGGATGTCGGCGAGAAAGAAGCGAAACAATTCGACGGCGATCTGATGCTCGCGCTCGCGCACGCCAGCCGGTTTGCGGAAATGAAAGAGCTGGCGGTGACGGTGCAGGATCCACAGCTTCGCGAGACGGGCCGCATCGCTGCGATTGCAGCTACCGATGGCGCTGCCCCAGCCTTGCACGAGCTCGGTGCGTTCGATGCGAATACGCGCCGCGCCTACGCGCAGTCGATCGCGCAAACCCTGCTCAACCTCCGGCTCTACCCCCAGGCAACCGAGATGTTCGACGCCGCCACACAAGGCGCTCCGAATGCGTCGAGCGCGCGTCCGTTCATCGAAGAGCTGAAGAAGACCAAGCGCATCGAAGAAGTTCCTATTGACGAGAAAGATCCGGGCTCCGTCGTGCAGAAGATGATCATCGCGATGACGCACGACGACATGACGGCGCTGAAGAAGCTCTTCGCCTTCGACCTGAAGCTCGACGATGAGGACGAAGACGATCTTCACCGTTCGATGCATTCGATTACTTTCGGCACCGGAATGGCGCCCGCCGTCGTCGGCGACATCTCGTTCGCCTCGTTGCGCATCCAGACCGACGGCGACGACAAGACCGGCTATCGCCTGCGGATGCGCGGCGATAACGGCATGTCGATTCCCACGCTCTTCGTCGTTCGTCAGAACGGCGGATACGTGATCCGCGCCAGCCGCGCCATGTCCGACACGATCGGTGCCGCGGTCCTCGCCCTTGCCGATGCCGGCCAGTTGGAGGCCGCGCGCACGTGGCTCAATTGGCTGCGCGAAGATGTGCCGGCGGGCGGGGGCGATGATCCGTTGTCCGGCGCGCCGTTTGCGTCGCTCTGGCCTAAAGACAATACCGCGGCGAACGCCGATGAGATTCGCACCGCCGCCGCGTCGACCATGGGCCACAAAGGGACCGACAAGAGCATTCCCATCCTCCTGGCGGCGCGCGAGAAAGCATCGAGCGACAAGACGAAAACGTGGATCGACCTCGCGCTGTCGTACTCGTACGCGAACAGGAAGGAATGGAAGAACGTCGTTCCGATTACTGAGCGTCTTCGTGCGGCCTATCCCGATTCGGAGAGCGCCTTCACGTCGAATGTCTACGCGCTCTCGCTCAGCGGGCGGACTGCGGACGCCGAGGCGCTGGCCAAGAGCCGCCTGGCAAAAAAGCCGAAGGATGACGAAGTGCTGCGCGCGTTGTCGACCAACGCGGCCAAGGCAAAAGACTACGCGGCCGCCGCGAAGTACGCCGAACAGATCGTCGATGAACTCTCGCCGACGCAGAACGACTACAACAACGCCGCCTGGTTCGAGCTGTTCGTTGGCAACGTCACGCACGCGATGGAGAACGCGCGCCGCGCGACCGCTGAAGAGTCGCAGACATCGCCTGCGGCATTGAATACGCTGGCAACGCTGTATGCGGAGACCGGCAAAAACATCGAAGCGCGCGATGCTCTGCTGCGTACCCTCGACAAGAGCCGCCGCGACACGCCCGACAGCAGTGACTGGTACGTCCTCGGCCGCATGGCGGAGAACTATGGTGTGCGCGAAGCGGCGCTCGCTGCGTACAAACGTGTCGACAAGAAAGAAACCGACGGCGCGTCAGTGTGGGAGCTTGCGCAAAGGCGGCTGACGGCGATGGGCAAATAGCGCGTTTAACACGAGGGAGACGGGTTCACGCGGAGACGCGGAGAGCGCGGTTAGGTTTCTCCGCCTCTTCGCGCCTCCGCATGAAACGGTTTCTCTCCGTCAGAACTTCATTCGCCTCTTCAGACGGCGTAACAGGCTGACAGGTGCAGGCGCATCCTGTGCCGGAAGAGTCACCGCCGTGATTCGATCGGCGCCGCGATCTGAATGTGTTTCGCCAGACGTGAGAGCGAATCCGCTGTCGCTCGCAGCTCTTCTTCCGCCGACAACACCCGATGGTTGATCCGCAGCTCGTCGTAAAGCTCCAGGAACTGCTCCGTCAACAAATCGATGCCGGCGGTGCTGCGCACCGCATCGGTGACTTGCGCAGCTGATGCGCATCATCATCGTGATCTGGTTTGCGCGGTGACTTCGCGACCCCGGAACATCTGCGTTAAAGGAATCTCAGGAGACGTTGAATAGACTCACGGAGGAACAAACGACATGAACAAGATCCTGGTGGGACTTCTCCTCGGTGCCGGATTGGGCGCCATCGACGGCATGACGGCTTGGTTCACCCCTGCCGTGCGTGCCGGCATTATCGGCATCGTCATCGGCTCGACGTTCAAAGGGATGATCGCCGGCATCGCAGCCGGATGGTTTGCGCGCAGGTGAAGTCGGTGGCCTGGGGCATCGCCTTCGGCCTTCTCGTCGGCGCTCTGCTGGCGTACGGCGTTGCGGCGATGCAGCACGGCTACTACTTCGAGATCATGCTGCCGGGATCGATCGTCGGCGCAATCGTCGGCTGGGCCACGCAGCGATACGGGCGCCCCGCCGGCGGCGCGTTCGAGCACAGCCCGAAGTTCTTTCTGACGCGGGCGAAGTAGGGGCGCGTTCATCGTCAACCGCGCATGGCCGGCGAAGCCGGCTTGAGAGCCGTAGCCCCCGGCTTCCAGCCGGGGGGAAGCGAGCATCCCCCAGGTTGCCAGCCCGCTTGAGCGGGCCACAGGACAGAGCGCTACGGACCTTCAAGCCGGGCTTCGCCGGCCGAAAAGGAACGGCTACAGGATCACTTCGCCGCTGTCTTAGCCGCCGGTTCCACCGTCGTGTACTCCAGCGCGATGGCCGGCGTTCCCACTTCCTTGCCGTCCGACTCGGCGTGTGGATAGATGAAGTAGTTGAGCGGCTCGGCGGTGTGCGGGGTCAGCACGATGTCGCGGCCCATGGTGAACTGCACCCGATCGGGGTCGAGGTTGCCGAAGAGGTAGGCGCGTTGCGCCGCATCCGTCTTCTTCGATCCTTCCGACGGATCGACCGGGATCCAGCCTTGGCCCTTGACGTAAAACTCGGCCCAGCAGTGATAGCCGGGCACGGTTCCGTGATCGGCGCTCATCGGGAAGCCGATGACGAAGCGGGCCGGAATCCCCTTCGAACGTGCCAAAGACATGAAGAGCGAATGGAAGTCGGTGCAGTTGCCGGCCTTGAGGTCGCAGGCGCGCTCGGTGTCGCCATGGCCCCAGCCCGGGATGGTCTTGTCGTACTTCACGTTGGTCACGAGGTAGTCGTAGATGGCGTGTGCCTGCTCGGTTGGAGTCGTCTTTCCGGCGGTCAACTCGTTCGCCAGTTTCTTCACCTTGGGAGAAAGAGTCACGAGCTTGTCCGCGCGCAAAGCCCGCGCGAGCTCCTCCTTCGACGCATGCGTTTCCGGGAGTCGGGCAGCCGTTATCTCATTGCGCGTTCCGCGGAAGTGAACCTTGACGACGAAGTCGCCGGCCGGCGGATTGGCAATCGTCGTGGTCGCGTAGCGGTCGCCGAATTCGCTTTCCGACTTCTCGGTCCAATGCAACGGCGACTCGATTCGAGCGTCGCTGATGGTTTGCCCGCCCCGGCTGACCGGCAGCGGAATCCACACGTTCAACTCTTTCAACCCCGCGAGGAGGAGGAAAAGCGCGATCCGTTTCATGAAACGGAAGTGTAGCAAGCTTACGATTTGCAAGTATCCCCTTGACAATCCGTCGATTGGACTCCAATGTTTCAAGTCTGACATCCGGTTCAGGAGACAAGCCATCATCAGCGTCGACCAACTTCCCGACAGCCGCCGGGTCATCCTGCTTGCTCTCAAACGGCAGGGCCCATCCACGATCGCGCAGCTTGCCCATCCGCTGCAACTGACGGGCGAAGCGGTGCGCCAGCAGTTGCTGCAGCTCCAGCGCGAGGGATGGATCGAGTCGCGCGTCGCGCGCGGGGATGAGCGCGGCCGCACGGGACGTCCGGCCACGCGCTATAACCTCACCGAGGCTGGTGATCATCTCTTTCCGAAGAGCTATGACCTGCTCAATGTCGCCGTGATCGACGCGGTGGCGCAGGAGCTCGGACCGGATGCCGCGGTGCGCGTGCTGAAGCGCGTCTGCGATGACCGCGTCTCCATTGAAGAGAAGACGCTCCAAGGGATGCCGCTTGAGTCGCGCGTCGAGGCGCTCAAAGGACTGTACGCTCCCGCCGATCCGTACATGACGAGCGAGCGCGTCGACGACGGCTTCCTCCTCGTCGAGCGCAACTGCCCGTTCTTCAACACCGCCATGCGCCGCCCCACGCTCTGCAGTGTTTCCGTCAACGCCCTCACCCGCCTCCTCGGCGTCCGCGTCGAGCGCGACGAAACCTTCCAGTCCGGCGCCGGCCGCTGCGTCTTCCACATCTACGCCAACGAGCCGATCGACGCGAAGGAGTGGGACTTCACGCTGGAGGATGAGCTGCCGAAGCACGGGGTTCGGACGTAGGTCGGGCTCATAAAAAGCGTGAAACGCTTTCCGACCTCACCCGTCTACGATCTTCCGCAGCTTCTGGACGTAATGCAACGGCACGTGATCGAGTAACTCATCAAGCGGCAACAGGATTGGCTCAGGACGATCGTCGTCGTTGAAACGCTCCTGCATCTCCGTTGTGGGCGATCTGCGCGAGGCCGCCAGCGTGACGAAAGCCGAGATGGAACGGAAACACTCGCGGCACGAGGTCGCGGTCGTTGACGATGCGTTGCGACTCCGAACGCCAGCGCCGGGGAAACAACACTCACCGACTTTGTCCCAGGGATCCCGCAGTGATGCCTTTCGCAAAGACAGCCTGGTTTTGGACCTCGGCGGAAACGTTGCGAATTGATTCAAGACAGAGCCGCCACTACAACTCTGACGACAAGCGAAATAACAATAGCAATCGCGGCGTATAGCCAGTATTCGCTAAGTGTATCCTCCAAAACGTCCGCTATCGCACCCGATGGCCGAATGATTTGGGTTCCGAATAGTAAAACCGCACAGAACATGACAAACGGGTACGAGAACAACCATTCAGTAGCTGCGCCTCTCTGAGTCACAACGGCAAACGCATGCAAGCTAGAGGAGCTGCCAGAGAAGCGATTGTTAATAGTGAAAACGAGGAACTTGAACCAAAAGAACATAACAGTGGCGACCAAAACCAACAGCGGCGTGAGCATCGGATTTACCGCCGGGACCCGCGTCGTCGAGATGATTCTGCGACCGGTCCTCAGTGGAACATAAACGATGAAAACTGAAACCGCGAGACTTAGTAGATCGCTTACGAAAGGCAGATCGACTATCAACCCGAGCCGGAACACTGCGGCCGTGTCGATTACGGCACCAAGAGGGACCGACACTAGCATCGCAAGCGTTACGGTCGCTATCCACCGCATCGACTTGTCCTCTGTTGTAGAGCGAAGACCCGCCATTACGACAATGAATGGAGAGGGCGCAACTTCCTGCGCTTCCAGGGCTCTGAGATCTTCACTGCATCGCTGTTGACGGGACCACGATCCCTTGCCCTTTTCATATTCGTTTATAGCGCCGGTTATAGCGAGCCAGCGCCGCCCATCGCCTCCGTCATCTAGATCCAATACGAACAGGTCGAGAACAAAGTCCCATACGTCTGGCGGGTAATTGCTTAGGATCGCGGCGAAGCGGGTAACAGCGCTCTCAGAGAGAGGAGTGCTATGTAGTCCTCGCCGCGCTAAGAACTGCGTCGCCGCGAGAGTCTTGTCTTCCTGCGCTGTCGGCGTCGCCATAGGTACGTTGTCATTCAAGTCTATGCCAGTATCGCTTCCAATTATGACTGATGGTAGAGAGTAAGCAGCGACAGCGTGTGGCCGTCGTCGCCGGCGCTACCCCACCCATACCGTCTTCACATTCACAAACTCACGAATCCCGTAAGCCCCCAACTCGCGACCGAAGCCGGAGTGTTTTGTGCCGCCGAAAGGGACTCGTGGGTCGGAGGCGACCATGGCGTTGGTGAAGATCTGGCCGGTGTCGATGCCTGCGATGAACGCGTCGATTTCGGAGCGGTCGGTGGTCCAGACGGAGGCGCCGAGACCGAAGGGGGTGTCGTTGGCGATGCCGATGGCTTCGCCGACGTCGCGGGCGCGGAAGAGGGATGCGACTGGGCCGAAGGTTTCTTCGCGGGCGGCGGGAGCGTGGTCGGGGATTTGCGCGAGGACTGTTGGCGCGTAGAAGTTGCCGTGGGCGCCGAGGCGTTTGCCGCCAGTGAGGAGATGGGCGCCGGCCGCGACGGATTGATTCACCTGCGACTCGATGTCGTCGACGATCTGGGGCGTGGCCAGCGGGCCGATGTCGGTTGACTCGTCGAGCGGATCGCCGACCTTCAACGACTCCATTGCGGCTACGAAGCGCTTCTCGAATTCGTCCGCGATCGACTCGTGGATGATGAAGCGCTTCGCTGCTATGCACGACTGGCCGTTGTTGACGATTCTTGCCCGGACCGCGGTCGCCACCGCGTCGTCGAGGTTCGCGGACGGCATGACGATGAACGGATCGCTACCGCCGAGCTCCAGAACGGCTTTCTTGATGTGCTTCGCAGCAACCGAGGCAACGCTCGCTCCGGCAGCCTCGCTGCCAGTGAGCGTCACGGCGCGCACACGCTCATCGCTGATGATCGATTCGACTTGCTGCGAGCCGATCAGCAGTGTTTGAAACTCGTGATCGGTGAAGCCGGCATCACGGAAGACCTCCTCGATCGCCAGCGCGCACTGCGGTACATTCGAAGCGTGCTTGAGCAGCGCGACGTTGCCGGCCATCAGGGCTGGCGCGGCGAAGCGGAAGACCTGCCAGAAGGGGAAGTTCCACGGCATGACCGCCAGGACGGGGCCTAGCGGTTCGTAGCGAATGAACGACTCCTTCGCATCGGTCTTCACCGGCTCATCGGCGAGATACCCCTCGGCGTGGTCTGCATAAAAGCGGCACGTCGTCGCGCACTTCGCCACCTCGGACACCGCGGCTTTTACCGGCTTGCCCATCTCGATCGTGACGAGGCGCCCGAGGTCGTTCTTGCGCTGTTCCAGCAACTCGGCGGTGCGGCGCATCCGCGTCGCACGTTCGGCAAAACTTCGCTCGCGATTGACACGAAATGCGCTCGATGCGCGCGCCAGAGACGCCTCGATCGCGGCATCATCGAGTGCCTCGAAGGTGCGGATAGTCTCCCCAGTTGCCGGGTTGATCGATGCGATCGCCATCAGTCGAAAACCTCTGCTATTCTCTCGCGTAATCCAGTTTCAAGTCGTTCAAATTCAAACCGCTACACAAGGAGTCTCCATGCGTCAGACGAAGCATATTCGCTTCCTGTTTGCGATAGCTCTGCTCGTCGCGATTGTGCCGTTTTCGGCCTTTGCGCAAAGCAGCAACGGTTCCATCTCCGGCAGCGTCACCGATGCCAGCGCAGGGGCGCTTCCGGGCGTCACGATCACCGCACTCAACAGCGGCACAGGCATCACCCGCACCTCCGTATCGAACAGCGCCGGACACTACGAGATCCAACTGCTGCCGCCCGGAACCTACTCGGTCTCGAGTGAGCTTTCAGGATTTGCGCCGGTGAAGTACGGCAAGATCGTCGTCAATGTCGGTACCGATTCGACCGTCAGCTTCAGCATGAAGCAGGGTGTATCTGAGAGCGTGACTGTCACCGCCTCGGCGCCGCTCGTCGACACCACGCGTTCCGAGGTGAGCTCGGTCGTCAACGAGAAAGCGATCGAGAATCTGCCGACGAACGGCCGAAACTTCATCGACTTCGTTCTCACCACTCCCGGCGTCGTGCGCGACGTCCGCCTCGCGCTACACCGGCCGCCCGTTCACGAACTTCGCGCGCATCATCGAGTTCCAGTCGAGCGCGAACTCGCAATACAACGTGCAGACGCTCAGCTTCACACGCGAGCTACCTGCAGGCATTCGCTGGCCCAGGCACCACCGGTCCGGTCACGCACCCGGACATGACGGAGTACGCGGCCTTCGTGCAGGACCAGTGGCAGGTGAATCCATCGCTCACCCTGCACGGCGATTGGGCGCCGGGCGACAACGACGTCCCGCACCGCTCGTGCTCAGCGGCGTGTGGAGTCTCGATTCGTACAGCGAGCACACGAGCGGCCTCGCCCGCGGGATCTTCGGCGGATGGACGATCAGCGGCATTGCAAGCTGGCAGTCGGGCCAGCCTTACACCGCGTTCACCAGCGTCGACCTCAACAACGACGGCAACACGCGTAACGATCGCGCTCCTGGCTTGGCCCGCAACACGTTCCGGCTGCCGAGCCAGTTCTCGGTTGATCCGCGCGTGACGAAGGAGATCGGAATCTTCGCCGGTGCGCGCCTCCAGCTCATCGCCGAGGCGTTCAACCTGTTCAACCGGAGCAGCGTGAACGGCGTCCGCAATACGTACTACGCGGTTGCGACTGCCGGCGGAGTCCCGACGAAGTTCACGCTGCAGGACATTCCGACGTCGAACCCGTTCGGGCTCCCGACCAGCTCGTTCGGCCCGCGCATCATGCAGTTCGCAGCGAAGATCGTCTTCTAAGTTTTCGTTAACGAAGTTTGTCTTCGAGGCCGCCGGGTTCTCCGGCGGCCTTTTTTCTTTGCGATGGGGAGCCGACGCCGCGTCAGAGCACAAAGACGATAGCCAAGACCCCGAGTCCCATCATCTTGCAGATTCACCTACTTCAGATGTGTCATTCTCTTTCCTCCTTCGGAGGTTCTCTTGCCTGCGGAAAAAAAAGCGCCGATAAAGATCATCCTCGCCGCGATCGTGATCACGGTCATCGTTGTCGCTTCGCTTCTCTACTTTCGCGAGTCGCGAAAGCCACAAGAGATCGTGCTCAGCGGAGCCCTCGAAGCGCGGACGGTCAACGTCGGGTCGCTGGTCGGCGGACGCGTAACAAAGACGCTGATCGATGAGGGGATGACGGCCGTTCCGGGCCAGTTGCTGGTGACGCTGGAGACCGAAACGATCGACCGCCAGCTCAGCGAACAACGCGCGGCGATCAAGGAAGCCAATGCCGCGCTGGCGAAGGCACTTGCCGGTCCGCGCCCCGAAGAGATCGCCAAGGCCGCCGCGATCGCCAGCAACGACGAGGTCGAACGCCTTCGCTGGGAACGTCTCTACCGCTACGGAATCGTCGCGAAAGAGATGGCCGAGGATGCTGCTACAAAAGCGAAGACGTCGGCGAACGATCTGCGCATCCTGCAAGAGGGAACACGCAAGGAAGACATCGACGCCGCGCGCGCTGCGGTCGAGGCGCAGCAGCGGCGGCTCGAAACACTCATGAAACAACGATCGGAGACGGACGTCGTTTCGACTGTTCGCGGCGTCGTGCAATCGTTCGGACTGCGCGTCGGCGATATCGTGGCGCCGAACCAGACCGTGGCCGAGATCCTCGAATCGAGCCAGCTCTGGGTACGCGTCTACGTGCCGGAGACGGAGCTTGGTCTCGTGCCGGTCGGGAAGACCGTCCGGATTTCGATCGACACTTTTCCGAACGAAACGTTCACCGGGCATGTCGCCTCGATCAGCGATCAGGGCGAGTACACGCCGCGCAATGTGCAGACGCGTGCACAACGCGCCGAGATGGTTTTCGGAGTGAAGGTGCTCGTCGATCCCAATCCGAAATTGAAAGCGGGAATGGCGGCTTCGGCCGACCTTGGCGTCAAAGGACGGCCGGAGTGAGCGACGACCTTGGCATCGACGTGCAAGGAGTGTCGAAGGATTTCGGCACGTTCCGCGCGCTCGACAACATCACGCTGCAGGTGCCGCGGGGAGAGATCTTCGGTCTCCTCGGGCCGAACGGATCGGGCAAATCGACGCTGATCCGCATTCTTTGCGGCCTGCTCGTTCCGACCGAAGGCCGAGCCACGGTCGACGGCTACGACGTCGAGAGTCAGGGCGAGGAGGTTCGCCAGCACATCGGCTACGTCTCGCAGGCCTTCTCGCTCTATCGCGATCTCACCGTGCAGGAGAACCTCGACTTCTTCAGCTCCATCTATCGTTTGAAAGGAGCGGAGCGCGCTGAACGGATCGACTGGGCGATCAACCTCACGCACATCGGCCCCTACCGCGATCGGCTCGCAGCCGCGCTTTCGGGCGGGTGGAAGCAGCGCCTCGCGCTCGCGGCGGCGCTCATGCATCAGCCGCGCGTCATCTTTCTCGACGAGCCGACGGCGGGCATCGACCCGGTGGCGCGGCGCGAGTTGTGGGATCTTCTCTTCGAGCTCGCCGGCAGCGGCGTGACGATGTTCGTAACGACGCACTACATGGACGAGGCGGAGCGATGCGCGTCGGTGGCGTATCTCTACATGGCCAAGCTCATCGTCACCGGCCGTCCGGATACGCTCAAGAAGTTGCCTGAGGTCACGCCGGAAGGGACGAGACGCGTGGAGGCAGCGTCGAGCGAAGGTGTGGCGCGGCTGATGACGAGCGCGCGCGGCCTGCCGTACGTTCGCGCCGCAACGATCTTCGGAACGTCGCTCCATCTGCTGATCGACAGCAACGTCTCCAACGACAAGCTCGAGCACGATCTCGAAGCCTTCAAACTCGGCGATGTCAGCATCAGCCCGATCGAGCCGTCGCTGGAGGATGTCTTCGTCCGTCTCACGGAAACGCGTGGACGGGAGATCGAAGCGGCGCGATGAACGGCTTCGGTGCGATGTTCCGCAAAGAGCTGACGCAGATGCTGCGCGACCGAGGAACGCTGTTTTTTGCCATCGCCGTGCCGGTGTTCGAGCTGATCCTCTTCGGCGTCATCGACATGAACGCCAAGAACATCCCGACGGCGATCTTCGATCAGAGCCGTTCGCAGGAGAGCCGCCGGCTCATCGAGCAGTTCGGCAACACCTCGTACCTGCACGTGACCACGATGGTTGCTTCGCGAGCCGAGCTGCAGCATCAGATCGTCGCGGGTCATGCGCAGGTGGCGGTCGAGATTCCGCCCGACTACGCGCGCAACCTCGCGTCACATCGCAAGGCCAACGTGCTGATCATGATCGACGGATCCGACTCGAGCGTCGCCAACCAGGCGCTCTCGGCCGCGAACGGAGTCGTGCTCTTCAATGGAATCCAGGACCTGATCGAGAAGAGCCACGCAACGCCGCCGGTGGAAGCGCATCCGGTGATGATGTTCAACCCCGACATGCGCAGCGCGAATTTGCTCATTCCAGGCCTCATTTCCATTCTGCTCACGTTCTCCGGAACGATCCTCTCCGCGTTCGCAATCGTGAAAGAGCGGGAGCGCGGAACGCTCGAACAGCTCATGGTCACGCCGGTCTCGCCCATGGCCGTCGTCACCGGCAAACTCCTTCCCTACCTCGGCCTGGCCTACCTGCAACTCCTGATGATTCTCTTTCTGATGCGGGTCCTCTTTCAGGTTCCCATCCACGGCAGCCTGACTCTGCTGCTGATCCTTTCGCCGATCTATCTCCTGGCACTGCTGTCGGCCGGTCTGCTGGTCGCGTCGCGCGCCAATTCACAGATGGAAGCGATGCAGCGTGCCATGGGAATCATGCTGCCTTCGGTGCTGCTGTCGGGATACATCTTCCCGATCGCGTCGCTTCCGTTGCCGTTGCGGATCGTGTCTTACCTGCTGCCGGCGACGCACTACATCCGCATCGCGCGGGGCATCGTCATCCGCGGCGCGACGTTCTTCGATCTTTGGGAGCCGGTGGTCGCGCTGCTCGCCATTTCCGCGGTGCTGATCGCCGCAAGCGCCCGTGCATTTCAGAAGAGGGTGACGTAGATTCCGTTCATGCTTCCGTTCATGCTTCTCCTCGAACAGATCGCTCTTCTGGCCCTGCGCGCTCTGACCGGTCTGGTCTTCGTCTGGAGCGGCTCCGGCCACGCCCGCGATCCTGAAGGAAGCGCGAAAGACCTCGGCCTTCCGAAGCCGATCGTGCTGCTCGTCGGCGTCGTCGAGCTGCTGGCCGGACTCGGCGTCGCCGGCGGACTCCTGACGCGTCTCTCGGCCATCGGACTGATGGTGGTCATGCTCGGCGCCATGCACCGCAAAGCGTTCGTCTGGCACACCGGCTTCTGGGGCAAGAACGCGTCAGGATGGCACTACGACCTGATCTTCTTCCTGATCGTGCTGCTGATCTTTGCAACGAACGGCGGCGAATGGACGATCGATCGGATGCTGTTTGGCGCGAAGACGGTGATCGTGAGTGCGGTGCCCTGAGGAGGTCGGGCGGCTGGCGTGACGTTTGATCGAACGCGATGGGGACGTCTCGACGTTGTCATTTTCGATGTGAATGGCGTCACTGTTCATGCGAACGGGTCATCCCTGGATGACACATCGGCATTTTTTGTTCGGAATCGTGATCCCGGCATGACATCGATGACATTTTCTAACCAAAATCGGCATCCTGGAAGACATCGATGACATCTTTTAACCAAAATCGGCATCCTGGAAGTCATCGATGACATCTTTTAAGTGAAGTCGGCACTCCGGATGTCGGAATCGTCATTCCTTGACGGCTCGGTGTCGACATCATCGATCTTCGTTCGAGTTTGGTTGTCTACGAGGTCGATCAGCACTGCTTGTCTCATGAGCGTCTCACCTTACCGTCACCACCTGCGCGCTCCGTCCTTCGCCCTTCTGCCCAAAGCCTGATCCCGCGTAGGAGATGTCGCTTCGGAGAACGACGAGGCGGTCGGCGTAGCGGGCGAAGTTCCAGAACGAGCGATTCATCATCGAGCCTTTGATGAACATGAATCCGGCCGTGCCGCGCTGGATCCGTTCGGCGGCCACGGGGATGTTGTCGTCGCCGAGCCAGACCGTCATCTGATCTTCGGTGAACTTCACGCTGAAAATGCTCGCCGCTTCGGGCGGCAGTTTTCGCGTGAGTTTCAGAACGATGATTCGTACCGGCCGGCCCTCGCGTACTCCGCGTGATTCGCTCACTTTCACCGCGGTCTCGATCAGACGAAGGAAGGGGCGCGCGAAGTCGACGGCGTCGGCCACATCGGTGGTCTGCATCTCGTCAATGGCGTTCCGCGTCGGTGTCGTTTTTCTGGGATCTGACGTGCGCTCACGCGACTCCCGCTCGGCGCGTTCCAGGATCGCCCTCGAAAACGTGAGGTGCAGCCCTGACTCATCCTCGAGTGCGTCGAGCGACGCCGAGCCAGTGAATTGCGAGTTTGCGAATCGCCCTTCATTCATCCGCGAGCGCTGCACGTCCATCGAAACGTGAATCGGCTTCGTGGCGCGCAGCTGGGCGACCGCGGCACGCATGTCGGCTAGCGAGTCGGCGTAGAGCGGAACAGCGAGGAGGACGATGGCGGTAGCGGCAAGGCGTCGCATGCAGTGAAAGTATGCGTTAACCTCCCCGTCATGACGCAAACGTTCACCGCAGTGTTCGAACCGGCCGAAGAGGGTGGCTACATCGAGGCCTGTGAGAACCTCAAAGAAGCGCTCGCACTCATGCTCGAAGTGAATCGCGAGAACGCGCTGGAAGGCGTCGATGAGAGTCGAATCGTTCGCGAAACGCTCCACATCAACAGATGAGAGCGAGCCCTACAAAACGTACCGGCTCAAATCCTCGTCCTTCACCGTCTCCGCGAGCACGCGTTGCACGTACGCGGCGTCGATCGTGACGCTCTGGCCGTTCATCTCGCTGGCGTCGAAGGACAGTTCGTCGAGCAGGCGTTCGAGGATCGTGTGCAGGCGGCGGGCGCCGATGTTTTCGGTCTTCTCGTTGACGAGCGCGGCGTAGCGCGCTACTTCGGCGACAGCGTCGGCGGCGAACGCCAGCGTGACGCCCTCGGTCGCCAGGAGTGCGGAGTACTGCGTCGTCAGCGCGTTCTTCGGCTCGTTCAGGATGCGCACAAAGTCGGCTTCGGTCAGCGACTCCAGCTCCACGCGGATCGGGAAGCGGCCCTGCAGCTCGGGAATGAGGTCTGACGGTTTCGAAACATGGAACGCGCCCGCGGCGATGAAGAGGATGTGGTCGGTCTTCACCATTCCGTACTTTGTGTTGACCGTCGTTCCTTCGACGATCGGCAGCAGGTCGCGCTGCACGCCTTCGCGCGAGACGTCTGGGCCACCGCCGGCGCTTTGGCGGCCGGCGATCTTGTCGATCTCGTCGAGGAAGACCATGCCGCTCTGTTCGACGCGGTCGATCGCTTCGCGGGCGACGTTCTGCTGATCGACGAGCTTCTCTGCTTCTTCCTGCACGATGATTGGACGCGCGTCGCCGAGGCGCATCTTCTTGCGCTTCGACTTCCCGCCGAAGAGGCCGGGGAGCATGTCTTTGACGTTGACGCCCATCTCCTCGACGCCCTGCGCGGAGAAGATCTCGAACGAGGGGAAGCTCTGCTCCTTGACGTCGATCTCGATCTCGCGCTCGTCGAGCCGGCCTTCGTCGAGCCAGACTCCGAGCTTGTCGCGCGTCTCGGTCGGAGGCGGCTCATCAGGCGCACCGACGAACGCGGGGCGAGCGGTGGGGCGGCGCGAGTCGGGTAGTAGAAGATCGAGGATTCGCTCGCGCGCGTTGCGCTCGGCGGACTCGCGGCCGAGGCGAGTCTTCTCGTCCTTCACGAGCTTGACGGCGATCTCTGTGAGGTCGCGGACGATCGATTCGACATCGCGGCCGACGTAACCGACCTCGGTGAATTTCGACGCTTCGATCTTCAGAAAGGGCGACTTGGTGAGCCGAGCCAGACGCCGCGCGATCTCCGTTTTCCCCACTCCTGTCGGTCCGATCATGATGATGTTTTTCGGCGCGATCTCGTCCCGCAGGTCGGCGGGGAGTTGCTGCCGCCGCCAGCGGTTCCGCAGCGCGATCGCTACCGCGCGCTTGGCTGCGTGCTGGCCGACGATGTAGGTGTCGAGCTCGCGCACGATCTCTTTCGGCGTGAGCCGCTCCGAGTGGCTTGATTCGTCAACGCTGCTGCCGGGAAGTTGGATGACCATGATTGAACATTTATCAGAGATTTGGAGATTTGAGATCAGAGACAAGAGATTAGAGATCAGAGATCAGATCAGAGATCAGTTCGCTTCCTGATCTCTTGTCTCTTGTCTCTGATCTCTTGACTCGATGACTATTCAAAGGGTTTCAACCGTGATCTGGTCGTTTGTGTAGATACAGATCGTGGCGGCGATGCGCAACGCATCCTCGGCGATCGTTGCCGCGCTCAATTCCGTGTGCTGCATCAGTGCGCGCGCCGCGGCAAGGGCGTACGGGCCGCCGGAGCCGATGGCCAGAAGACCGTCGTCCGGCTGAATCAGATCGCCGGTGCCGGAAATCAGGTAGGCGCGCTCGGCATTTGCGACGATGAGGAATGCCTGCAACTGGCGCAGGTACTTGTCCATCCGCCAGTCTTTGGCCAGCTCCACGACGGAGCGCTCCATGTTGCCGCGGTACTCCTCGAGCTTGGACTCGAAGCGGGAGAAAAGCGCGAACGCGTCGGCGGCGGATCCTGCAAAACCGGCCAGGATCTTGTCGTGATAGAGGCGCCGTACTTTGGCGGCGCCGTGCTTCATTACGGTGGTGCCGACGGTAACCTGCCCGTCGCCGGCCATCGCTACCGCGCCGTTGCGGCGAACGCACAGGACGGTCGTCGAGCGGATGATGGGGCGTTCTTCCATACCGGCACGATCGTATCGCAGGTTATCGATTGCGCGCGGGAAAGGAGCCGGCCAAACGTTTGGAAAGGGCGCGCAAAGCAAAGGTGTTCACGCGCGCCAGACATCCCACAAAGTACCGACTGCGCGCGCCATGCGCCGGGGGCGGACCGCGTAGACGCGCTCAGCGATCGGACGTGCGAGTGCGACGATTCGCTTCTGTTGGGCTGCGATCAGACGGCCGATGCGATGCCTTTCCGCCGCGTCGCCGAGGGTTCCTTCCGTCTGATGCACGACTTCCGCGACCAGCGCGAGATCGTGATGATGGCCGAGGTGCTGCGCGAGCGTGGAGATTTCCTGCTCCATCGTAGTCATTACTTTCGGCCAGACGTTGATCAGCAACTCGATGTGATGACCGAGATCCTTCACACGCTTGCGCCACTCGTGAAAGTCCGCATCGGTGCCGGATTTGAAGGCTGAGGCCATCGCGCGCCTGCCAGTGGAAATCGTCCTCGCAAGACCATCTTCGATGATCGAAAAGCGCGTCGTGTCCGGCAAGGAAGCCCGTGCCAGCCGCTCGTTTGCGCCGGCGAAACGGGCGATCAACGACTCGAACCGCTCGCGAAGAGCGGATTCGCCGGCAAATTGAGCCTGTTGGCGTTCGTTCGCGAAGGTCCGAAGCGCGCGCATCGCCTTGGCCCCAACTGTTTCGCGCACGCGAGGCGAAAGAGCTTTGATGGCCTCGACGACCGTCGTGGCGTCGCGATATGGCGCGAGCTCCCGGCCGGCGTCGCGGAATCGGCGATTCTCGTCGTCGAACGTATCGCCGAGCGCGCCACGAAAGAGCCGCAGCAGCGCGCGTGTCTCTTTGATCCGCTTCCTTGCTTCGTGGACCCGTTCTTCCATCGACATCGTTTCGTCGCGAAAGATCTTCGCCGTTCGCTCTGTCTGCCATGCGCAGATACGGCACAGCGATTCGCCGAGCGATTCGCCGCGATGAAGTTGATACCCTTTTTCCATGCGGAAGGTATTCTAGAATTTCGCGCCGCCTTCCAGATATCGGGATCGCTCGCGGCAGATCAGCGGCGGCAACTGCCTGTTCGAGCTGTCCTGGGCGTAGGAAAGGTCACCGCGGGATTCCTCCGGTCGGACGCTCCAAGTCCTCGATCTCGGCCACCGGCATCCGCAGGAGAGGCACGAGATCGAGGCGCATGCGGCCGAAGTCGATCGTGACGACGAAGTTCTTCAGGTAGTTCTCACCGATGATTCCCGAGGCACGCTCATGCTCCGATGCCCCCGGCTCATACATGGGAAGCGTGCGAAACTGGCCGGCCCAGCGGTCAAGGCCAATCTCCACATCCTCGACTTTTTCGCCATGTTTTTCCGCGCCGCCCAGCCCCTGAAGCGTAGCGTTATGAACCTTGGTGAAGAGTTGAAATTGGGCCGAGTTGACCTGCGCTTCATTGAGAAAGGTCACTTCCGAACCGGTGTCGAGAATGAAGGTAAACCAACCTTTGCGATTGATGACGCCGCGCACGGCCGGGCGGGATTGATCCCAGAAGAGATTCTGATCGTTCGCGGGAACGCGGTCGGCGGGCAGAAGATGCGTGAAGGCGACCTGGTTGTGGCGGAAATCGAGCTCGATCCGCAGCTCCTTCAGCAAGTGAGCACCGAGGAGAAAGTCGATTGCGAACTGGTGTTTGCCGCTAATGACAAAGCTCATCTTGTCGTCCGGCATGATGGCCACCGGCACGTTCTCGATCGTGATCTTTCCGATCTGCAGCGAATCGATGAGGCCGAACTCGACCGGGATCGGCTCGCCGACGAGCCCGGAGAAGACGCCTTCGAAGGTACCGAGTCTTCGCACAGGAAGCGATGAGGCGAATCCGCGCGACATGATCGACATTACGGCGCCGGAGTCGATGATCGCCAGTACGCTCTTCGAGTGATTGACCGTGATCTCGACGCGCGGTACCTCCGGCTTGCCGATATGAACCGGAACGCGGTCCGACAGCGGCCCTCGGAAACGATAGACATCGACGTTCCGCAGTGACTCGAGGAAATCGGTGTGCCATTTGCGCACGATCAGGCCGTGATCGGCGGCGACGTGTGCCCACTCCAGGCTGGCCTCGAAGTTGTTGCGGAGGTACTCGAGCTGGGAGAGCAGCCACGCCGCGTCGGCGTAGGTGGATCGGAATGGGTCGGCATCGAGTGCGGCGCGGAGGTGGCGCCGCGCGGCGTCGAAGTGTCCGGCGGCTAACTCTGCCGAGCCGAGGGACACGAGCTCGGCCGGATTCCGTTTCGGCCTGGCCTCGACCAGAGAAGCTTGTTCGACGGCGCGAAGGTAATCATTCTTCCGTAGCATGGAAGGCAGATCGCTCCCCTGATCGATTGCGCCGGGCGCTAACGATAACGGCGAGATCGACACATCGGAGTAGAGAGCACATCCGGCGAGAACCGCGACGGCGGCGATGACGGGCAAATGGCGCATGGCGGTCTCGTCATTGTACGGACTGGCATGACACGGTGCCGGGTCCGCCGGGTCAGCGCTCTGTGACAACGTTGGGCCGCACCAGGATCCCCAGCTCGCGGATCTGGTAGGCGAGAGCCTGACGCGACATGCTCAGGGATGCGGCGGCGCGGTTTTGGTTCCCGTTAGCTTGCAGGAGCGACTTCTCGATCAGGTCGCGGCGGAAACGGGTCACGGCATCCTGATACGAGCTGATGCTGGCGCCTCCGCGCATGACGGCGCTGCGCATCCGTTCGGGCAGATGCTCGACGTCAATGGCTGCGGCATCGCCGGCCAACGCGTGTGCGGCGCGAATCGTGTTCTGCAACTCGCGCACGTTCCCCGGCCACCGATACGCGAGGAAGACGGACTCCGCGTCGGCCGTCAGCCTGGATGGTCCGCCGGGGCTCTTCTCCTGCTCCTTCGCCAGGAAGTGTGCGGCCAGCATCGGAACATCGGTGGCGCGGTCGCGCAGCGGTGGAAGCACGATCTCGACGCCTCCAATGCGGTAATAGAGATCCTCGCGGAAGCGGCCCTCTTCGACCGCGGCTTCGAGTTTGCGATTGGTGGCACTGACGATGCGGACGTCCGCTGTGCGGTTCACAGTGTCGCCAACGCGCCGGAACTCACCCTCCTGCAAAAAGCGAAGGAGTTTGGCTTGCGCAACCAGCGGCATCTCGCCAATCTCGTCGAGAAAAAGCGTTCCACCTTCGCTTGTCTCGATCAGACCAGCGCGGTCGCGATCAGCTCCGGTGAACGCGCCGCGAACGCATCCAAAGAGCTCGCTCTCGATGAGATTCTCGGGTAATGCCGCGCAATTGACCGCAGTGAACGTTTTGCCGCGGCGCGGCGAGTAACGATGGATGGCGCGCGCGACCAGCTCCTTGCCGGTCCCTGATTCGCCGAGGATGCAGGCCGGTACGTCGCGACGGGAGACACGGGTGATGAGCGAGCCCAGTTCACGCATGGCCGGCGAGTCGCCGATGATTCCGTCGATGGCCTCGCTCTTGGCGGCGCTGACATTTTCGTTCTGTTCGATGACGCGCTGCGTGCGGTGATGCTCGGCGCGCGTGCGGAAGATTGCCGCCAACGCTTCGCGCGACTCGGCGCACCAGCGGCTGATGCCGTCGACGAAGAGAAGCTCGCGATCGCTGCAGATGATCCAGTCGGTCTCCGCCGACGCCAGAACACGATCGAGCTCCGCGGCGTGAGCGGGAGGGAGTGATCCGATCTCGTGCCATAGCCCGAGTCGGTTGCGTGTGGCAAAACGCCAGGGTGTCGGGACAAAGTCGCGCTGCCCGAATGGAAACTCGCGCAGGGCGGCGTCCCGCAGCATCCTCAGCTCCAGCGACGAAGCGTTCCCTTCCTCCGCGGGGAGCTCGACTCCCATTTCAGCTGCGATACGCGCGGCTTCTTCGCTCCGCCCGCATCCGATCGCATCGCGGAAGAGTTGCAGTCGTTGTGAGCGGGTTGTTGCGGCGCTCAGATCAACGTGCCCGCCGGAGCGGCGGATGCGCAGCATCTCGTGCCGTCTCGTCAGCTCGACATTTCCCGATGTTCCGGTCGAGCGCAACGGCGTGTCGCGCCTCTCCATCCAGTCGATCTCATCGAGGATCAGCGCAGCCGCTTCGCGCATCTGAGCCGTAAAATTGGAGTCAACGATGAACTGGGCGGAGCGCATTGCGTCGCTGAAACGCCCGCGTGAGAAATCGAGGTGTGCCGAGAGAAGCTCGGTCTCGAGGAGCCGCCGGTCATCACTCGTCCCTCGAAAGAAGTTTCTCAGGCGATGGATGTGCTGCGCCGCGTGAGCCCACTGGCCATCGTCCGCGGCAAGGTAGGCCAGGATGAAGAGAATGCCGCCAGCGGCACGGTCCCCTTGAGTCTCTTCGACAAGCGCCAAAGTCTGCAAGGCTTCCTCACGCGCCTCCTGCCATGCTCCGGCGGTGAAAAGGATGTAGACGCGGTCGAGCGCTGCATCGATTCGCTCGGCGACGTCACGAGCGCGCTCGAACGATTTCGCCGCGTGGCCAGCCGCGTCGTCAAAATCCTGACGTGAAGCTGCGCGATACGTTGCCAGGCGCGAAGCGAAGTAGTGACCGGCCGGCAGCTCCGCATCGTCATCCGGATCGATTTGCTCGCCTGTCTCATGCGCGTGGAGAGCGCAGAGGTAGGCAAGGCGCGCACGCTCCTCCTCGCCGTGCGGAGGCGTACATGCCGCTAGCGCATCGCGCATGTCGTCGTAGCGGCTCTCCAGGTGAAGGAGCTCGATACGCAGCGCATCGTGATCAAACGTTCGATTGGTAATTCGTTCAAGACGGGATCGTGCGGAGCTGTAGTCACCCATGCGGCGCTCGATGCGTGCCAGGAACAGGTCACGCACGTCTTCGGTGAGGAGCGGCACGATGTCGCGGGCGTCGCGGTAGCGCCCCCTTTCGATCAACACCGATGCGAGCGTCTGGGCCAGTCTTGGTGTCAACGCCTGGTGAGGTATCGACTGAAGCAGCAGGAGATGCTTGTCACTGGCGAACGTCACCTGTTCGAGAAGTTCCGCGGCAGCGCGCGGATCGCCGGCGTCGATCAGAAGCGCGGCGGCGCCGGCAAGCTCGCCCGCAGTTTCGACCATCACGTCTGCGGCGACGCGGGAAAGCATCGGCCGCGACGACGAAGGGATCAGGTTTTTTGCAGCAACCCGGATGGCATCGGAAGCAAAGATGATGTGGCTGTCCTCGATCGAGGTAATTCCTTCGATGGCCAGTTCCTCCGCCACGCCGCCGAACATGAGCTGCTGAAAAAACGCCGACGCGACGTCGATGCGGATGCGCGTCCCGAGGAGTGCGAGGGCGGCGATGCAGGAGCGAGCCGGCTCGCGGAGGGAGCTCACGGACGTCGCACGCACCTCCTCGGGCAGCCTGCCGGTTTCGAGAAAACGGGCAAAGTCTTTGGACTCCACGAAGTGCTCGAGCCAGGATCGTGCGTCCGCCACAGTGAGTGCGGCGATTCGCTCCTCGAGGTCGCGGCGCGCGGCCAGGAACGGAGCCACGACGAAGAAGCGAGAATGAGGGAGGTCCGATTCGTTGCCGTCGTCCACAATCCAGATGCCTACGTCCGTGGCCGCGAGCATCTCGATGACGCGCGCCGAGGAGGCGTCGAAAGAATCGCGATTCGTCACGGAGAAGACGAGGCGTTGTCGTGACGCGGCTTCGACGACGCGCTCGACGATTTCACTCTCTCCACATCGCTCGATCGCGCCCGTGATTGGCGCAAGCGCGCGAAGCGCCGAATATCGCTGAAGAGGCGAGGCGCCGGAACCGATCTCGATGATCTGTTCGCTGCCGAGAGCGGCGGCGGCACGGATGCTGTCGATGGCATCCGATGCGCGAAACCGTCCCGCCCCGCTTCGCAGCATCTCTCGCAGCGCGTCGGAACCAGGTGCGCCAATCGCTCCGAGCGCGGAACGGCGCATCCACTGGAGGTCAGCAGCCGCGTCGCCGCGAAGCCGGGCTTCCGCCTCAATGTAGACCGACTCGGCACGTCCCCACGACTGCCGCAACGAATCGAGCGGTGGTGCCGCAACCGCTTCTGCAAATTGCTGGATTACCGTGAGAGCGGGTGCTTCGTCCGCCGTTGTGTGCGCAGCGGTGCGCACGAGCCGGCAGTCATTGCCACGCTTTCGCACCACCGCCCACTCCGCCGGGTCGAGCTCGGCGTCCGAAAATCCGGCGAAGTGAAGGAGCGCCTGATGCGTCGAGAACTGCGCGACCAGAGACAGCCGGTCGCGCGGACCGAGCTCCGCCACATCGGCGAGAGGCGTGGCATCGAGCGAAATGACCGGCACACAGCCGTCGAGCCACGGCAGCGTCGAATGACGCATCGTAGCGATCAGCACGCGGTCCCACCCGAACTCCCGAAGATCGATCGTGATTGCCGACCGCGCGCGCTTTGCCGTGCCACGCATGGACATGTACATAGGTGAGTATTGGAAAGGGGGTTTCCCTACCCGGGGGGTGGGGAGTGGGGGTGGGGTGTGGGAGAAAGCGAGAAAGCCTGAAGGTTTGAGCGCTCGATCGGAAGTGCGTGGCCGGGTGTCGGAGCAAGCGAATGAGAATCAATTCTCTACTCCCACACCCCACACCCTACCCCCAACCCCCAACCTACATCCTCAACCCCACCCTCCGAATCAACGCGATGAACCTTGGATCCTTTCGCAGCGTCTCCAGCGACGGATCCACCTTCAGCCAGACGGCAGACTCCGAGCGGTCGTTATAGACCTTCTCCAGGTTCTTCATCGCTTCGTCGTTGTTGCCGAGGGCGGTGAAGATTCGGGCCAGAAAAAGCGGAAGCGTGTACGTAGCTCGGTTTTGCAGCTCGTTCATGGCGCGCATTGCTTCGTCTCGGTTGCCGGCGCGGGCATTGATCATTCCCCAGTTGGTGATGAGGAGCTGTGCGTGTCCGCCGAGCTGCATTGCTTGCTGCATGAGTGTGAGTGCTTCAGGAAGGTTGCCTTTGCGGTAGTCGATCTGCGCCTCGAGGTAGTACACGTAGGGGAAGCTCGAATCGAGATCGAGGGTTCGTTTGGCCTGCTCGATGGCCTCCTCATCGCGGCCGGCGTAGAAGAGCGTGCGGCCGACGTCCCAACTTGTCGAGACGCCCAACGGATCGAGTTGCTCGGCGCGGCGTTTCTCGACAATTGCTTCATCGAACCGGCCCATCGCCGCCAGATAATCTCCGTACGCCTTGTGTGCCTCGGAGTCGTTGCCGTTCAGCGCGATGGCGCGGCGAAACTCTTTCTCGCCCTTTACAAAATCCCAGTCGTACCAGGTGAGGGCGAGCGCCATGCACATGTGAGCTTGTGCGAGCGACTCGTCGAGCGCGAGAGCGTGCTCGGCAGCCTCGCGCACGCGCGGCATCGCTTCTCGCGGAGGCATGAAGAGGTTGGAGAGTTGATAGTAGGCCGCGGACAGCCCTGCATACGCAAGCGCATACGTCGGGTCCCGCTCGATCGATTGATTGAAGTAGGCGATTCCCTTCCGGATTGATTCCTCGTCATTGAACTTGGTCGCGAAATAGTGACCCTTCAAGTAGAGCTGAAAGGCCTCGTTGCTCTCCGGCCGGCTGCGGTTCATCAGCTTCCGCTCTTCACCGGTCAAGTGTGGTTGAAGCTGCGATGAGATCTCCTCGGATAAATCCTTCTGCAGCGCGACCACGTCGGAGAGACTGCGGTCGTACTGCTGGCCCCACACCTGCGTGCCGCGCTTCACGTCGGTCAACGACGCGCGGACGACGATGGTGTTGCCACGCTGTATCAGCCGGCCTGTGATGACGCCGCGCACGTGCAGCTCCCGGCCGACTGCGAGTGGATCGCTGCCTTTCCCTTTGTAGCGAGCGACGACCTGGAGCTCCGGCAACTGCGAAAGAGAATCCATGATGCTGTCGGTCAGGCCGTCGCTCAGATATTCACTATTCGGATCGCCCGATACGTTCACGAATGGAAGCACGGCCACGCTGTCGATCCGGTCAGCGAAGATGCCACTCTTCACGATTGTGTACGCCGCGCCTGCCAGCAGCGCGAGGACCACGAAGGACAGCAGCACGACGACGCGCTTGTCGCGAAACACGTGCCGCATTCCGAGGCGCGTGTTGATCGGAAACGTCATCTGCGCTGTCGGTTGCTGCGCGAACCCGGGCGCGGAGACGTGCCGCTGCAACTCCAGCGAGTTGAGTTTGTTCTCGAACTCCAGCTCTCTCCGAAGCGTATTGAGATCGCCGAGAAGTTGACGCGCCGAGGCGTAGCGCCGGTCTCGATCCTTTTCCAGCAGCTTCAGAATGATGCTGTCGAGCTCCGGCGGCACGCCATCGACGGAGCTTGACGGTGCCTTCGCCGTTTCGTTGGCGATGGCAAACGCGATGTCGATGAAGCTTTCGCCGCGCAACGGCGCATGGCCAGTGATCATCTCGTACATCACGGCGCCGAGTGCGTAGAGGTCGGAGCGCGCGTCTGGTTGAAGGCCGCGGGCCTGCTCCGGCGAAATGTAGAGCAGCGTTCCCATGACGCCGCCGCTCGAGCTGTCTTTGAGCGCGGACTCCGGATCGGCCAGCTTGGCCAGGCCGAAGTCGAGCACCTTCACGACGCCGTCGGGCCGGACCATGATGTTTTCCGGCTTGATGTCGCGATGGATGATGCCGGCGTCGTGCGCCGCGGCAAGCGCGCTGGAAACTCCCGTCGCCACATCGAGGACCTCGGCGATCTTGAGCCGCTGCTTCGCCATCCGATCCCGCAACGTCTCGCCTTCGATGTACTCGGTGGCGATGTAATGCACCGAATCGGTGTGGCCGATCTCGTAGATCGTGAGGATGTTCGGATGATTGAGCGCCGAGGCGGCGCGGGCTTCACGCTGAAAACGGCGAACGCGCTCCTCGTCCTGCGTGAAGCGCACCGGAAGTAACTTCAGCGCGACTTTGCGGTTAAGCGTCTCGTCCTCGGCGAGGTATACCTCGCCCATTCCACCGGCGCCGATGAGACGTCCTACGCGATATCGTGAAATCCGTGGCGGTTGCATCGACCCTTTTGGAGCATAACATCCGAGGGAGTGGCCAGTCGGTGACGGGGAGACGGACAAAAAAGTGAGCGCGGAAGGTCTCTTCGGCGCGGATAGAATCGCTCGATGACGACTTGTAGTGATGACGCTGAGTTGGCGGCGCAGGCAGCTAGGCTCGGCGCGGCAATCCTTCTGAAATATTGGGAACACCTCGGGAAGGACGATGCCGACCTGAAGTCGCGCAATGATTGGGTCTCACGCGCCGACCGCGAGAGCGAAGCTGCGATCGTGGCTTTCATCCGCGAACACTTCCCGCACGACGCCATCCTCGGAGAAGAAGGCGGCATCAGCGCCGAGGGCACCAGCGGGCGAACGTGGATCATCGACCCGCTCGACGGCACGTCGAACTACCTCCAGCACTTCCCGGTCTGGTCGGTCTCGATCGGTCTGAAGACCGGCGACGAGATCACGGTCGGTGTCGTTCACGAGCCGTTGCGCAACCTCTTCTTCACTGCCGAGCGTGGCGCCGGCGCGTTTCGCAACGGCGAACGGATGCGCGTTTCCAGTCAGGCGACGGTTGAGGGCGCGTTTCTGGCGACCGGCTTCCCGTTCCGCGCGCAGCAGTTTGTCGATGTCTACACCGAAATCTTCCGCGAAGTGATCAGCGTCTCGAAAGGTGTGCGGCGTGCCGGTTCCGCCGCGATCGATCTCGCCTACACCGCTGCCGGCATCTTCGACGGTTTCTTCGAGCTTCACCTCTCGCCGTGGGATGTAGCCGCCGGGTCGTTGCTCGTCACCGAAGCGGGAGGCGTGTTCAGCGATTTCTCGGGAGGCAACCGCTGGCTGGAGCGCGGCAACATCATCGGCGCGCCGCCGGGCGTCCACGCGGAGCTCGTTCGTCTCATCAATCGATTTGTCAGCGAAGATCAACTCGATCGCCGCTCGTCGAATCGGGCTCTCCCTTTGGCATGACCGCAAAGCTGCCTCGGTCGTTCTTTCTCCAGGACACGGTGACCGTGGCACGCTCGCTCCTCGGATGCGTGTTGTGGCGTCGCACGGGGCGCGAGTTGCTGGCAGCCCGGCTCGTCGAAGTCGAGGCCTACCTCGGCGCCAACGATTCCGCCAGTCACGCCCGGCGCGGACTGCGAAGCGCACGCAATGAGTCGATGTACCTCGAGGGAGGTCACGCCTACGTCTACTTCACGTACGGAATGCACTGGTGCTTGAACGTGGTCACGGCAGAAGGGGACATCGCCGAAGCCGTGTTGCTGCGTGCCGCAGAGCCGCTGAAGGGGATCGAAACGATGCGCAAGCGGCGGTTGAAAGCGAAACGCGATCGCGATCTGATGAACGGGCCCGCCAAACTCTGCTCGGCGATGGCCGTCGACAAATCGCTCGACGGCGAGCCACTCGATGGAACCGCGCTCTGGCTCACGGCGCGCGATCAAGCCTTGAACGAGGACGACATCGTTGTCAGTCACCGCATCGGCGTGGAAAACTCCGGTGAGGCAGCGCACTGGCCATTGCGCTTTTTCATTCGCGGGAATTCATACGTGAGCCGCTGAGCGGCCGCAATCGTCATCACTTTCCAGATCCTGATATTGCGCATGCCGCGGATTCCGAATTATCCGGTCGATGGATCAACAAGCATCCGGGTCGCCGGATCGCGCTCTGCTGACCACGGCGAGGTCGGTCGTCATCTCCATCCGGCCGATTAGACTAGAAAAGAAGGTTTTGGTTAGCTCAGATGGGTTTCGCGGGCTGCGAACGAACAGAGATCAGAGACAAGAGATCAGAGATAGAGATCGGGGATCGGGGATTAGAAACGCAGAGATCAGAAACGCAGAGATCAGAAACGCCGCCTCTGACCTCTGACCTCTGACCTCTGATCTCTGATCTCTTGTCTCTGATCTCTGCTCTACAACCTACCGCCAGTACCCGCGCACCCACACCCAGTCACGGTGCGCGCGGATGTAGTGGCCTTGAATCCAGACGGCACCGCGATACGGCGCCACGCCGATCACTTCCACGCGCGGCGCAGGGGCGACGAGGACGGCTCGCGTCACGCAGCCCGAGGCGAGCGTTGCGCCCGCCAGCAACACAACTGCGATGATTTTCTTCATGGTTTGCTCCTTCCTTTTGACTGCTGGAGAAGAGACGCGTGATCAAGCGGTAGCGTTGACGCATTAACATCTGTGTAACGTGACCTCGCTCGTCCACTACGTCCTGCTCTACGGCGTGCCGCTGATCTTCATCAACGTGCTGCTCGAACAATTGGGTGTGCCGGTGCCTGCCGTGCCTGCGCTCATCGTGGCGGGCGCGTTGTCGCGCGATGGGAAGTTGTCATCGACGCACGTTCTTCTGGCCGCGCTTTTTGCCTCCCTCATCGCCGACTACATCTGGTTCCTCCTCGGGCGCCGCTTCGGCTACCGGATCCTGAGGACGCTTTGCCGCATCTCGCTTTCGCCTGATTCGTGCGTTCGGGATACCGAGGCGAGGTTCGAGAGATGGGGATTGAAGTCGCTCCTCATCGCCAAGTTCATTCCGGGATTCTCGACGGTCGCTCCGCCGCTCGCTGGAGCTTCGGGCCGGAGCACGCTGGCGTTCGTGATTTACGACGGCATCGGTGCGCTGATCTGGGCCGGAAGCGCGGTTGCGGCGGGCCGTGCCTTTCATCGCGCCATCGATCGCGTGCTTGCAGGCCTCGAGAACCTCGGCTGGTGGGCGATCATCATTGTTGGTTCGCTGCTGGCGCTCGTGATCGTGGTCAAGTGGGCGCAGCGCATCCAGTTCATCAAGCAACTGCGCACGGCGCGCATCCAGCCGCACGAATTGAAAGCCATGCTCGACCGGGGAGAGTTGCCGGTGGTGCTCGATGTCCGCACGCCCGGCGCACGCAAACACGATCCACGCTCCATCCCCACCGCGATCCTGGCGCTCCTCAGCGACATCGACGCACAACTTGGCGATCTGGCACCCCATCAGGAGGTGGTGCTGTACTGCACGTGACCAAACGAGGCCTCGGCCGCCCGTGTGGCGCGCATGCTGATCGACAAGGGATACACGAAGGTCCGGCCGCTCGCTGGAGGCCTCGACGGATGGATCGACGCCGGCTTTCCTGTGGAGAATCTTGCCTGAATGTCTATCTACATTCATGGCACGGACGACAGCGAACAGCGGCGCTTGTCGCTGATGAACGACGTCCTCCTCAATTCCGCCATGCTGCGCGAGATGCAGTTGCGCGGGAACGAGCGGATTCTCGATCTCGGCTCGGGCCTGGGACAGTTTACGCGGACGATGGCGCGCGCGGTTCCGGATGGCCATGTCGTTGGCATCGAACGCGATGACGCGCAACTCGCTCAGGCGCTGCGGCTCGCCGAGAACGATGGTGAGGCGAAACTCGCGGAGTTTCGCGCCGGCGACGCGCTTGCGCTGGACCTCGGCGACGCGTGGGGAACCTTCGACGTCGCGCACACGCGCTTTCTGCTCGAGCACATTCCCGACCCTTTGTCCGCGGTCCGATCGATGGTTCGCGCGGTCCGGCCGGGCGGGCGGATCATCCTCGCCGATGACGATCACGGCGTGATGCGTCTCTGGCCGGAGCCGGCGGGCTGGATGAGCCTCTGGGACGCCTACATGCGCGCCTACGACCGCATCGGCAACGATCCCTTCGTCGGCCGCCGTCTCGTGCAGTTGTTGCACGAAGCAGGCGCCGCGCCGGTTCGGAACACTTGGATCTTCTTCGGAGGCTGTGCGGGAATGGAGACATTTCCAACGCTCGCCGCGAACATGGCAGGGGTCGTCAACAGCGCCCGCGACGCAATCGTGTCCATGCACCTGTTCGAGGCGGACGCCTACGACCGCGTGATGGCGGAGTACGTCCGCTGGTCGCAGCGTCCAGACGCCGCACTATGGTTTTCGGTGGCGTGGGCGGAGGGGGTGCGCGGTTAGATGGGACCAGTGTTCGTATCATCCATCGTGTCATCCTGAACCGGCGAAGCGCGGTGAAGGACCTCAAAATGCCGGAAGCGCGGCAGCCCAGCGCGAGCGATCGTGCTCAAGCCATGACCATCGTATTTTGAACCACTCCATCTGAAAAACGTCGAGCGGCGCGACGATTCCTTCCGGAAACTGGTGTGTTTTGAACCGTCGGAGCTGTGTTTCAAACCGCCGGAGCTGTGTTCCACACCATTGATCGCTTGTTTCGAACCATCGACGGTATGTTTTCAGCCATCGACGGATCGTTTTGATCCAACGACGGATCGTTTTGATCCAACGATGGTTCGTTTTGATCCAACGACGGTACGTTTTGAACCATCGACGGATCGTTTTGATCCAACGACGGCTCGTTTTGATCCAACGATGGTGCGTTTTGATCCATCGATGGTGCTTTTCGGGTAGTGGTCTAGTTTGAAGTGAGAGTTGTAACAGGGGGTAGGGAAAACCGCACAGGCGTCACTCCTACAAGTAGGGGGCACCGAGCGATGTTTCGAGACGCCTGCCGGAAGGCGCGTGGATTCACCCGACCGATATTCTCGGTTTGGTGTCACATCGACGGTCGCCTCGTGCATTCCGCCGCTAGCCTAGTAGTCGTGAACGCTCACGGGTGGTTCGTTACCGCCGCTCACGTATTCCACCCGTTGACGAAAGCGATGGCGGACGAGTCGGCGATTCGGGAGTACACGCAACAAAAGAGCGCAATCGAGGCTCATCCATCACTCGACAGGAAGCATAAAAACAAACAGATCGCGAAGCTGCCGTTCGACAAAGATTGGATCACCGCGGCGCAATACTTCTGGATGAACGGGCCGATTGCGCCGCTCGCGATGAAGGTGCTACACGCGTCCAGATCGCATGACCTCGCGGCTGGCCAAATCGCCGACTTTGATCCTTCGTCAATATCCGAGTATCCAGTTTTCAAACGTAGCGATGACAACGTCGAACCCGGCGCGTCTCTCTGTCGCATGGGATTCCCGTTCGCCAAAACCGACCTGACGCTGGACGTAAACGGAAGCGCCAATTTTAACGTCGCGGAAGTTACGTATTTCCCAAACGAGGCGATGTTCACGCGCCACGTCGGTCTGGACACGGCTGACGCATCTGGCGAACCGGTGCCCCGTTTCATCGAAACATCGACACCAGGACTGCGCGGCCAAAGCGGTGGCCCAGTATTCGACCAGTTGGGGGTAGTGTGGGGAATCCAGAGTCATACAACGCACGTGCCGCTGGGCTTCGATCCGCCGGACCCAAATAAACCGAGCCAGACAATCCACCAGTTCCTGAACGTAGGAAACGCTGTTCATCCCGCCATCATCCGGTGGTTTCTGACGAAGCATGGTGTAGAATTTGAATCTACCTAATGGAGAGTTCACCATGACGACATGCACGCTCACATCAGCCGAAGACACGGTCGCCACAGCAAAGGCTTATGAGCAAATCAAGGCAGTGGAAGATGCCGTAACGGCAAGCGGCCAGAGCGCTAAGCCGTTTGAAATCAGGAACTTCTCTGGGTCGTATTCCTCGGCTGTTCACGTTGCAAAAACGCCGTCCGCGAGATCGAAGCGCACGGGCCGTAGCTGATTTACGCCGCTTCCGCCGCGCTCCACATCTCCAGTGAGAGCAGATCGGCAGCCGTCCAGCGGTAGTCTGTGAGGCCCGCAGCCATCGCTGGAGTCTGGCCTTTCAGCGAGAGGTGCTTCCGGCAAAAGTTGTAGTAGACCATCGTCATCGCGAGCATGTGGCAGTGGTTCTCAAACTTTTTGCTGAAGCCGTTCGTGAGCCGGGTGAAGCGCCGGTTCTGCATGCGAAGCGTGAGGTTCCAACGCTCCATGAACGAGGTGGAGACGTGCTTCATGTCCGGCTCGCCGATCGCCGCCGTTTTCTCGATCGAGAGCAGCCGTCCCGGAGAGTACCTACTTGCTGCACTGTTCGGATTCATCCCCGGCTGCGGACTACTGGTGCCGTAGGTTTTCACGACTTGGCCGAGAGTCGCTTCGCCGGGAGGGAAGTTCTTCGCGACACCGTCGATGTAGTACGCCAGACCATCGGAGGAGATTTGAAGATGGTTCGTCGTGCGCGACCGGAGGTCACTCAGGAGCGCGTTCGCGGCATCCGCACTGCGGTTACTTGCGAGCCAAGAGATCATCAGCTTGGAGTCCGCATCAAGCGCCGTCCACGTCCAGATTGAGCCGATGCCAACGGTCTCCTGCAACTCAGCAGGGACGTTCTTCTGCTTCATACTGCAAAACGACCAGACCTCATCGGCCTGCACGCGCTCCGTTGCGAGGTCGCGCACAACCGCGTCATGGAACGAGGCGCACGCGGTGCCAACTTCGCGGATCAGACTCAGGACGGTCATCTTCGCCGCGCCAGTCATGCGGCAAGTTGACGCGATCGAGTTTCCTTCGATCAGGGCCGAGATGATGCGGGCGCGGGAGTCACTTGAGAGCTTGTTCATGCACAGTAATATATGCTTGAGGGGTCAGGAAGTCAATGCTTGAGGGGTCACGAAGCAAAACTGTAACATGCCCAGTTCAGGCGTTAGCGGTAGAATCGATGGTGCCCCGGGTGGGATTCAAACCCACGACCGACAGATTAGTAATCTGCCGCTCTGTTCTGGCTGAGCTACCGGGGCGAACAGAACCCGCTCTCGCAGCGGGTTTTTGTTTTATACTTCCGTCCGCTAACCCGAGCTTTCGTGGGCGAGGCGAATGAGTCTAGGGTCAGTATGCAAAATTGCATCGTACATGTCAACCTTGATATGCAATATTGCATTCCCGGCACGGTTGTTAGACAATGACTCCGTGGCGCATCTTGGAGTTTGTGACCGGCGGCGATGCGGGAATCCCGTTTCAGAAGTGGTACGACTCTCTCGACATCGAGGCTCAGGCCGCACTTGACGATACGATACTTTCCCTGACGACCACCGACGATTGGACCGAACGAGGAGGACGGGAGTTCCGGCAATTCACGGAGGAAGAAGTTGGGCTCAGCGAGATACGGTTCTGGGTTTTTGGAGAGTTCAAACCCACGAAGTTTCGACGTTCCAGAAGGAGGCTTCGCGCTTTCGGTATTTATCTACCGGGTCAGCGTCAGTTCGTTCTTCTTGGTGGGTGTGAAAAGAAGCTAGGAGGTTACGTCTACATCCCCAGTAATGCCCTAAGTCGCGCCATGGAATACAAGCGGAATTTTGAGGAAGGCAGAGGAGCGACCCGTGACCACATTTGAGAAACTTTGGCCGAAGTTCAAAAGCAGCAAGCGATACCGGGATGCGTTCGTTGCTCAGCACGCTAAGCAAGAGATCGGCTTTCAAATCCGTGCGCTGATGAAGCAAACCAATCTCACGCAGGCGGCACTTGCAAAGAGCGCTGGTCTAACGCAAGGTGTCGTGTCACGCGCCGCTGATCCTTCATACGGAAACCTTACGGTCAACACGCTCGTGCGGATCGCGGCGGGTTTCGACGTGGCCTTCGTTGGTCGCTTCGTGCCATTCAGTGAGCTTCCGAAGTGGTTTGATCGCCTGCACTCAGATCCGTTCACCGTCGCCACTTTTCACCAGGAGGACGCAGAACTTACTCGGAACTTGAGCGCAACCACCACCACCGTCCCAACCATTGCCGCTCTCGATCCTCTACCGAGCAACGTTGTTCTGCTGTTTCGCCGAAAGGGTCCAAAGCGGAGCGAGCCGCGAAGCCAGACTCGAAACCAGACAAAGCCGAGCGGCTTTCAGCCGTCTCTGCGAGAGGGGACAAACTAATGTCGGACGATAAGGAAAAGGCGCCTCCTGTCTTCGAATATGTCGAGGTCTCGTTCCCTACTTATTACACAAACAGCGCTCAATTCAGCGCTGGGCTGGGCGAAATTCACATGCTCATTATGGAGAGGCTGGACGATAAAAACATCACCGTGCGAGCACGCATCGTGACCAGCCCACACCACGCCAAGTTAATGGCGATCGCGCTGGCGCAACAGATTGACAAGTACGAGAAACGATTTGGCGAAATACAACTATTGGCCCTTAACTCCGATGAGCCTTCCAGCGAGCCTGAGCCGCAGTCTTAGCAATCTCTGACCGTTTCTTCGGGCTCAGGCTCGCGGCTCGCGCCGGTCCGCCAATCTTCCCTCCCATTCGTCCGAACGCGGCGGCGGCGGCACGCATCGCGTCCGTGATCTCGACCGGCGCATCATCCGGCGCGTTCGCCTCAGACCTCGCGGCGATCGTCTCCATGACCCGGACGGCGGCTTGCGCTTCATCCTCGCGCTTCTTCGGACGCTTGCTTGACCCCTTTTGCATGAGGGGAGTATCAGTCCGCTACTTCCGTTTGTCAAACGGGCGAAAGAGTTCAGACGGAGAGACGTTCAATCCCTCGGCCAGCTTGATGATGTTATCGAAGCAGGGATTCCGGCGACCGCGCTCTACGTCGCCGACGTAGTTCCGATTGAGCCCGGCCAGCTCCGCGAGCTTCGTCTGTGAGAGTCCACGCTTCTCGCGCAACTCGCGAAGGTGCGCCGCGAACTTCTCGATCGAGCTGACTGCCATGCTTTGAGTGTGCAGCCATGTTCCTATTGCTCGCCATGCTATGAGTGTGACATGCTATGAGTGTGTTGAGAAAAACGAGACGGGAGCGCCGGGGGGAACGCCGTTCAACCCGGCTTGACGTGTTCCTCCGTGAGTGGGGCGTCATGGTTGCCGTATTCGCCCGGCGCGCGGGAGTCAGCCCTTCGCAGCTTCGTAGGCTTCGCTGGGGTCACTCAGAACCGAGCCGCCGCCTCATGATGGCGCTGACGGAAGCCGCCTCCGCAATGCTCTCCCGTCCCGTCTACATGGTGGAGCTATTCGAGCTGTCACGCGCCGACGAAGCGATCTACACCGCCATATTGGAGAGCAGGCAGCAGACGTGAGTGACTGGCGGGACCGACTCCGCGAAGCGGTCACCCACTCCGGCAGGAAGCGTTACCTGATCGCCGAAGACGCCGGAATCACCGCCACGACTTTGAGCCGCATCCTGACCGGCGCGCACGTTCAACCGAGATTCGAGACCATCCTGCGTATCGCGCACGCGATCGATGAGAACGTTGGATGGATCTGCGGCGAACAAGGTTTCGGGCTTTCAAGCGATGAGCGGGCGCAGATTCAAGCTGCTGCCGTGACCCTCATCAACTTGACGCGCGGCGATCCTGATCGCCTGACTTCTCTACGAGCTGTAGCGTCGCGTTCAATGCGTCGCAGATAGGTTGCGCGTTGTCTCGATTGATTCCTCCGATGAACCACTCCGCGCCGGTCATGTCGGTAAAGAACAGCATTCCTCTCGCGGCGCCGCTGTCGCTCACGGAGAAACTGCCGCCTCGGTAGCGGGCAAGTGATCGGCGCACAACGGCTCGGAGCTGTCCGCGATCGATCTCCACGCGGAGAATCGTATCGGTTTGCGCGGTGCGGCTTACATCATCGAATGTTGTCCGTCCGTCAAGTCTGGCGGTATCACGGCGAGGATTCGAGTCAGCTTCGTGGTTGACACAATCTTGCCGCTCTTCCTGTGCCCCTCGGTTACGTATTCGGCTTTGAGCACATCACCCTCGCCGAACAGTACCTCGCGCCGATGGACACGACCTAGCCATACGTGATCGGTGATCTCAGCCCAAAACTCGCCTTGCCCGGCATCAAGCCGCCACTTGTTGCCGTCCTTCCAATCGAGCGATGCAATCTGGAACAGTCCAGTCGAGTGAGTCTCGACCTCCGGCTTAGCTGGCTCTATCGCGGCGAGCTGTAGCGGTTCCTGAAATGGCGCGCTCACTAGCCGCGCCTCATCCTTCGTGATCGTTTCGATCGGAACACCGGCAGGTTCGCCGCGCGTTTCAAACGTATCGATTCCTGGCACAGTCAACGGCTGAACCACGCGTTTCATATCGGCGCGCACGGCCCTGTCCTCGTACACGATCATCGTTCCGTTATTGACGATGACCGTTCCGCCAGCCTCGTTCGTGATCTCGGTGTGGTTAGCATCGACTGACTTTCGTTCTTTCGGTGCGACACCGGCTAGAAACTTCGCCAGCTCGAAAACATTCTCAACTACCTCGCTGTAGCCCTTCGGCTTTTCCCCGACAGCCGCAAGACCTAGTATTTTCGCGAGCGCGAGTGCGTCGGTAAGTGCACCACGATCGAATAGGCTGGAGTGCTCAGATAGCGTACGAATGATTCGGATCACGAAGCCGAATGAGCCAGTTCTAAAATCAGACCTAACCTTGACCGACACATCGGCTCGATCGCCGTTCAACACGCGGTTGGTATCGCGCACCATGTCGCCCAGCCCCATCAGGGCGGGAGCGAGGTCGCGCACGTCCATCTCGCCGCTTCGGAGAGCCTCGCCGTCGTATGCCACGAACGACATCAGAATCTCTTCTGGCATGGTGCACTCCAGTCTACTCGGGTCCACTTAAGGTGTGACTGGCTGAGCCGGTTCCCTACCCGCAATAACCCGCCATGACCCGCAAAGATGTTACAAACCATCGGTCAAACTAGACCACTACCGCTTTTCGATCCGTCGACGGTGCTTTTTGAGCCAACGATGGTGCTTTTCGGCCATCGACGGTGCTTTTTGAACCATCGACGGTACGTTTTGCACCAACGTCGGTGCTTTTAATCCTTCGGCCGTACTTCTTGATCCGTCGACTGGTGCGTTGAGCTGAACCGAAGCGCGGATTCCATGTCGCGAGCCAACGGCACCGCGTTTCTCAGGTCCAGAAAGAACCCCGTGCGCCGGTCTCTCGTCTACGTTCCATTACGTTGATGGGTGACGAGGTCTGTGCTCGTGGCTCCCGCAGTCTTCCAATGACAGATGGGGTCATTCGCTCTTCATCGGCACGCGTGCCGTTACCCTCGCTCAGGACGACACTTCCGGTTTGTGGTGGAGGGAGAGATGCCCTTCCCCGGCACGCGCCGTGCACTTTTCCGGCTCTGCAATGCCCATCACCGAAACCGCGCCGGACACGTTCCTTGCCCCGGAAACCAGAGATTTCTACATCGAGTCGATGAGGCTCATGCGCGACGGCGGCGTGCCGTTTCTTGTGGGCGGCGCGTATGCGTTCGCGCGATACACGGGCATCGAGCGTCACACCAAGGACTTCGACGTCTTTCTCCGGCGCGACGATTTTCCGAAGGCAAAGAAAGTCTTCGAAGCGGCCGGGTACAAGTCGGAGCTCAACTTTCCGCACTGGCTGGGAAAGGCGATCAAGGGAGACGACTTTATCGATCTGATCTTCAGCGCCGGGAATGGCGTCGCGGTGGTCGACGAGCTCTGGTTCGACTTCGCAGTCGATGACGAGGTATTCGGAGTCGACGTGAAGCTGATTCCCGCCGAAGAGATGATCTGGTCGAAAGGATTGATCCTGGAGCGGGAGCGCTTCGATGGTGCGGACGTCGCGCACGTCCTTCTCGCGACCGGCGACCGGCTCGATTGGCGCCGTCTGCTCGATCGCTACGGAAAACACTGGCGTGCTTTGTATGCTCATCTGGTTCTCTTCGGGTTCAGCTATCCGTCGGAGCGCTCGCGGATTCCGGCGTGGGTGATGACGGAGTTGAGTGAACGCGTCGCGGACGAAACGAGCCGGCCGGATGCTTCCGAGAAGATCTGCTACGGCACGATCCTCTCGCGCCAGCAATACCTTCCCGACATCAACCAGTGGGGCTACAAAGACGGGCGCCTGCGGCCGATCGGGAACATGTCGGCGGAAGAAATCGCGCAATGGTCCGCCGGAATCGAAGTGGATGGCAGCAAATGAGGGAGACGCTTCGCATCGCCGCGGTCGCCGACCTTCACGTCAAGAAGACGGGACAGGGCAGCCTGCATGCGCTCTTTGCTGCTGCGACCGAGCAGGCCGACGTTCTCCTTCTTTGCGGCGACCTGACGGATTACGGACTGGTCGAGGAGGCAAAGGTTCTGGCGAAGGAGATCACCGCGTCGCTGCGGATTCCGGTCATCGGCATCCTCGGCAACCATGATTTCGAATCAGGGAAACAGGATGACGTGGTAAGGATCATGATCGACGCCGGCGTGACCATGCTGGATGGCGACTCGCACGAAATCGAGGGTGTGGGCTTCGCCGGCGTGAAAGGTTTCGGAGGCGGCTTCGGCAGGCGGCAGCTCGGTGCCTGGGGTGAGGACATCATCAAGAAATTCGTTCACGAAACCATCGAAGAAGCGCTCAAACTGGAGCAAGCCCTGGCCAAGCTCAGGACCCCACAGAAGATCGCCGTGATTCACTACGCACCGATCCACGCCACCGTCGTCGGCGAGCCGGAGGAGCTCTATCCGTTTCTCGGCTCGTCGCGTCTGGAAGAGCCGATCGACCGCTATCGCTGCAATGCCGTCTTCCACGGCCACGCACACCGCGGGTTTCTGGAAGGGCGCACCAAGGGGAACGTGCCTGTCTACAACGTGGCCATGCCGCTGCTGGCCGCTAAGGATGGAAACAGGCCGCCGTTCCGCGTAATCGAGGTGCCGGTCGGAGAGGTGGCGGCGTTCTGAGCGCGGACTACAATTCGCATATGCGTCACCCCGCGTTTCCGCACGGATTGAGCCGCGACCGCCTCATCGAGTGGTATCGCGAAAGCCGCAAGGTGACGCGCGCCCTCTTCACCATCCCGACGGAAGAGGCGTACTACGACCGGCCGATCCGCCTTCGCAATCCGATCGTTTTCTACGAAGGGCATCTTCCGGCGTTCGCCGTCAACACGCTGATCAAGCTGGCGCTGAAGCGCGACGGCCTCGACACCGAATTGGAGACGTTGTTCGCACGCGGCATCGATCCGGAAAACGAGGAAGCGGCAAAGACGCCGACCGATTTCTGGCCGGCGCGCGGCGACGTTCAACGCTATGCCGGGAACGCGGAGGATCAGATCATCCGGGCCCTGTGCGATGGACCGATCGATGACGGTCTCGTGCCGCAGCGGCGGAATGCGGAGGCCGCGTTCACGATCCTCGAGCACGAGCTCATGCACCAGGAGACGCTTCTCTACATCTTCCACGAGCTGCCCTACGAGCGAAAGAACGCGATCACTCCGCTGCGCGGCGGCAGAGCGCCGTCTCCATCATCGCCGGTGACTAAAGACATGGTTCGCATCGCCGCCGGAGAGGCAACGCTCGGGGCTTCCGGGACCGAGTTCGGATGGGATAACGAGATCCCTCAGTTGCGAGTCGCCGTCGGCGATTTCGCCATCGACCGTCACAATGTCACCAACGGCGACTATCTCGAGTTCGTCCGCGCTACAGGCGCCGAGGAGCCGCACTTCTGGCTGAAACGCGAGGGTGAGTGGTACTGGCGAGCAATGTTCGATCTGAGTCCACTCCCTCTCGATTGTCCCGTGTATGTCACGTACGAAGAAGCGACTGCGTACACGGCCTGGCGTGGCAAACGTCTGCCGACCGAGGCCGAGTATCACCGTGCTGCGTTCGGGACACCGACCAGCGAGGAGCGCTCGTTTCCGTGGGGCGAGGCGCCGCCGGACGCAAGCCGCGGAAACTTCGGATACGGGCACTGGGATCCTGTGCCTGTCGGCTCCTATCCCGACGGCGTCAGCGCGTGGGGCGTGCACGATCTCGTCGGCAACGGCTGGGAATGGACCTCGACGCTCTTCGAACCTTTCCCTGGGTTCGAGCCGATCTCGTCGTATCCCGTCTACTCGGCGGACTTCTTCGACGGGAAGCACTACGTGTTGAAAGGTGCGTCGCCGTCGACAGCGCCCGAGCTCATTCGCCGCAGCTTCCGGAACTGGTATCGGCCGGCATACCCGTACGTCTACGCGACGTTCCGCTGCTGCTCATAGCGTTCCGCTGAATCAGCCAGACTCATGCGATTCTTATTCGTTAAGGCAGTCTCTGCCTCAGAAACGCGCACGATTAGTGCATTGTCGCAGGTCTATGGAAACGCTGACACTCACCCAATCCTACAAACCGAAAACCTTCAACCTCTCGGGACTGACCGGCATCTCTGACAAGACTCTTGGGATGCACTTCAAGCTCTACGAGGGCTACGTGACGAACACCAACCTGCTCAGCGAGAAGATCGCGTCCATTCTCGAGGATGGCCGCGTCGACAAGGAGGAGATGCCTGCCTATTCGGAGCTGACGCGGCGCCTCGGCTTCGAATACAACGGGATGGTCTTGCACGAGTATTACTTCGCGAACATGAAACGCAATGCCGGCGGCGACGTTCCTCGGGGCAGCAAGTTCCGCGCTGCTATCGAACGGAGTTTCCCGAGCTTTGACATCTGGAAGACCGACTTCGTCAGCGTCGGCAAGATGCGCGGCGTCGGCTGGGCCATCACCTATCTCGATCCAACCGCGGGGCGGGTTTCGAATCACTGGATCGAGCTGCATGAGAACGGCAACGTCGCCGGCTTCATCCCGCTGCTCGTGATGGACGTCTGGGAGCACGCCTACCTGCTCGACTACAAGCCGGCTGACCGTCCGAAATACATCGAGGCGTTTCTGGCGAACGTCGATTGGGACGCGGTGGAGAAGCGGATCGCGTAGTCGTTACTGCGCCTCGCGAACTTGGACTCCCCGGCGCGGCGATCATTGTTCAGGTTATGATTCGACCTCCCAAAATCAAGGTCGGAGAGAGCCGATGAACGCATTGCTGGGAGTGCTGATGATTGCCGGACCGGCCGTCTACGCCGTCGCCGGCGTGTTGATCAGCCGCAAAGTCCTGCACGGAAAAGTTCAGGAAGGTCACAACGATGTGCTCGTGCCGATTTTCCTGAACGCCGGCGTGCTCTTCGCCGTGCTGCTCGGCTTCATGGTCGTGGCCGTGTGGGAGTCTTACGACGCGGCCAAGAGCACGGCGGCCACGGAAGCCGCGGCTCTCGTGCCGCTGTACCGCGCGACCGTCGCGTTGCCGAAGGAAGCAGGCGACCGCATGCGCGAGATCTCGCGCGAGTACGTGCATCAGGTCATTGAGGACGAATGGGCGTCTCAGGCCACCACGGGAAAAGGCAGCTCAAAGGCTCGTAGGGCGATCGGCAACATGTTTCGCGCATTCGGCGACGGCACGATCAGCGGCCAGATCAAGAAGGACTATCCGTTCATCTGCACGATGCTCATGCAGTCCATCGGCGCAGTGACGAACGAACGGAACAAGCGCAACATCCAGGCAAACGAGTCGGTGCCCACGGTGATGTGGTTCGCAATCCTGGGCGGCGCCTTTGCCATCATCTCCATGAGTTTCATGATTTACATGGAGCGCCCGGTGCCGCACATGATCGTGGCGGGCTTGATGGCCGCGCTCATCGGCTTATTGCTCTACAGTTGCCTGATCCTGAGTCACCCGTTCCGCGGCCCTGTCGCCATCAGCGCCGAAGCGTTCGAAAAGACGCTGGTGGTGTTTGACGACGTGGACCACGGCAACTGACGTCGATTCCCTGGTTCGCACACAACGCGCATTGGAGAGGCCATGTCCCATCCCACACACGCGACGCAGCCGCAGATCGAGATGCACGTGAGTACGCTGCCTGACCTTCCGAACGGCGCGATCGAGCTCGGTGTCGTCTACGCAAGCGTCGAGGGAGTTAACGACCACTCCTTCGACGACTGCCTGGCGGAACTGAAGCACAAAGCTCAAGCCTTCGGCGCGACGGGCCTCATCGGTATGCAGCTCGTGCAGAGTCAGTTCCAGTGGAATCAGCGCACAAGCCTGCTCGCGACCGCGGTGAAGTTGTAGCGGTTACTGCGCCTCGCGAACCTGGAGTTCCGCGGGCTCGGCGATCACCTGGCCGTGCATCTCGACCGTCCCCTTCCGCTCCAGCTTGCCCCAGCCGGTGCGCATGCCGGAGACAGCTGTCTTGAGCGATTTGAGGACGACGGCGTACATCAACTGACGATAGAGAAAGCGCTGCCAGAAGAGCCAGACCAGGACCTTCGGATCTTCGCGATCGAGTTTGTAAGCGATCAGCGACCCGATCAACTCCATGACGAAGAAGAACGCGTACATGAAGCCGATGAGATAGAGCGACGAAAGTGCGCCTGGCAGCGGCTGCCAATCTCCGGCGAGACGTCCGCGCATCCAGGCCCGCACGACTGCAACGATCGACCAGATAATCTGCAGGTCGATCAGCGGAGACAGCACCTGAAAGGCGACTTGGAAAAGCCAAAGCGTGGGAAGCATTACGCGGCCGAACCATCCGTAGCGGCCGATTGCGCGCCGATGCTTCCAGAGCGATTGCAGTGTGCCGAAGGCCCAGCGGAAGCGTTGCTTGAAGAGCGCTCGGAAGCTATCCGGAGCCTCGGTATATCCGACTGCGGCGGATTCCGTCTCGATGCGCCAGCCGATGCGCCGGATGCGCCAGGTGAGGTCCATATCCTCGGCCATTGTGTCGGTCGAGTAACCGCCCGCCTGCAGGATGGCCTCGCGCCGCCACGCTCCGACAGCTCCAGGAACGACCGTCACGGAGTTGATGATCGCGTACGCCCGGCGGTCGAGATTCTGGCTCGTCACGTACTCGATCGACTGCCAGTGCGTCAGAGGATTCATCCGGTTGCCGACTTTGACGTTGCCGGCCACAGCGCCGACAAGCGGGTCGGCAAAATGCCGGACGAGCTTTTCGATCGTGTCGCGGGCAAAGAGTGTGTCGGCGTCGAGCGCGATGATGATCTCGCCGGTGGCCATGGCGATGCCGAGGTTGAGCGCGGACGCTTTGCCGCCGTTCGGTTGCACGAGCAGCGTGACCGAATCGCCGAAGTTCGAGCGCACTTCGTCCGCGGTGCCATCGGTTGAGCCATCATCGACGACGATGATTTCGAGCGGCGCGTAGTTGTTCTCAAGCACGGCGCGAATCGTTCGCGCAATCACGGTTGCTTCATTGAACGCGGCGATGACGACGCTGATGGTGGGCCTGACTGCGTCGTCAAACCGGCGGTGACGTTCGCGCCACTTCGCGACCAACGCGAGGATGGTCACGAAGACGATGCGCGCAGTACCCAGAATAATTGCCGTGATGAACGCAACGCCGAGAAAGAGCTCGAAGAGGTAGATGACCTCGAACACGATCCGGTCGTTTGCAGCCATCAGCGTGTCGCCCGGATTCACCGGAGGGTTCACTTTGTCGCGGGTCGAGTCGATGAGCGCCGAAACAGGGACGAACGTGTAGCCTCGTTTGTGGAGCTCGTTCACGAGGATCGGGATCAGCCTCACGGTCTCGGTGCGGTCGCCGCCGCCATCGTGCAGGAGGATGCAACTGCCGCGTTCTCCTCCTTCCAGTTGCGCCAACGCGGTGAGCCACATGTCTTCCGCTTTGCGACGATGGATCGTGCCGTCCGGCATCAGCTCTTCGGTGTTCCAATCCTGCGTGTCGATGAACTCCAGAACGGTGATGTAGTTGAGCTCCGAAGCAAGTGCGATCGGCTTGACCTCCATCGCTGCGGTCGGCTCGGCGTCCGCGTTGTACGGCGGGCGGAAGAGCAGCGTGGACCGGTGAAGAAGGCTCTGGAAGACGCGCTGTGTCGCGTTCAACTCGAGGCGAGCCTCCTGAGGTGGGATCACTCCGATGTTGGGATGTGTATACGAGTGGTTCCCGATCTCGTGTCCTTCGTTCCAGATGCGCCGAACCAGGCTTGGATACCGCTCGGCGTTCTGACCAATCAGAAAAAATGTCGCCGGAACGTGAAGCGCTTTCAGCTCGTCGAGGATTTCGGATGTGTACGGGCTGGAGGGCCCATCGTCGATCGTTAGCGCGATCATCTTCGGTTTGTATCCGGTCCGGCTGATCACGTAGGAGGTCGGAAATTTGTGATAGTTCTCGTCGAGAGCGAGTCCCGTTTGGGGATCGATCTCCAGTGAGCGCGAGCCCTTGGTCGGCAATTTGTCGACGTGCGCAATCTCGCCCTCGCCGACGAACTCGACGTCGTACGGAAAATCGGGCTCGCTCAGCGCTTTCATGTTGACCGGATCATTCAAGTGATCGCGGTCGATGAACTTCCAGATTGACGGGTCGGTCGATCCGAGAACCCAGATTGCCAAGCCGCGGACACCGTAGTTCTGTCCGATCAGCCATTGGTTCGCGGCAGTGACTGCATCGAGCATCCAGACTTCATGCTCTTTCCCGTCGTCGTCCTTGTAGCGAAATGTGGGATTGAGTGCGGTCTCATCGAAATCGACGATGTCTTCCGGCTTCTCCTCCTGCCGGTAGTCGTGGGCCATGACGAGAGCGCCCTGGTACGTCAATGGCTCGGCCCACTCCCGCCCTTCCATCCAGTCGTAGGAGTAGTTGGCGATGCCGATGACGAGCTTCTCGCGCGGAATACTCTGCACCGCGCTCGAAACGACGCCGCGATACCACGAGATCGAAGCGATCGGTCCGGGCGGGCTGTTCTCCGAATGCTCGTCGTAGGCCATGACGACAACGAAATCGCAAATTGACGCTGCCGCGCGCCAATCGAGGTTGTCCGTTGCTTCTTTCCTGGCTTCGAGATCGATGCTTACGAGCAGACCTTTCTGCGCGAACGAAGTCTTCATCCGCTTGAGAAACGGGATGAGAAGCGGATAGTCGGCGGCGTCCAGATTCTCGAAGTCGACGTTGATGCCCTGGAAGCGCATCGTCACGCACCAACGCTTGAGATCGAGGATCGTCTTCGCCTGGATTGCCGGATCGTTCAGAAACAGATGAACGCGTTTGGGATCGAACTCTCCCGAGCCATTTGCGGAGACCTGGGCGTTGCTGAAGACAGGGACGATGTTCAGGTTGTTCTCGCGCGCCTTCTTGAGTACCTCGAGGTTGTGTGGCGTCAGTAAGGGATCCCAGTCATGAAAATCGAGGCCTTGGGCATCGGCGCGGAGGTGAACCCAGACGGGCAGCAGGTGCGTCATCCGGCTGGCATTGGCATCCAGCGAGTGAAGGCCGGTTTCCTGCCACGGAGCGTAGAAGGCGGCCACGATCGGCTTGCCTGTCTCGATCGCGCGAACGGGCCCTTTGGCCTCACGCGCGAGCTGATTCTTTCGATCCTGACGAACGAGCGAGAGAAGACGCTCTCGTGCACTCTTTTGAAGGTACTGCGCTCGAGCCTGGCGGTGCGCCGGAAGGCGCACACCTCTCTTGATGTCTTCCGTAATTCCGCGAAAGCCGGGCAACAACGGCACGGTGAAGAGGCTGACGAGCCAGAAACTCACCGTGACCACGGCCATGAGGCCGAGGAGCGTGCCGATACGCTTGATCCACCACCAGCGGCGGTGACTGGGATCGAAAAATACTGCGTGGTCGTGCATGGTTACGAGCGGACGATCATATAGAACCCGCTTGGAAACAGCGGCATTCTGCGCAACCCCGGCCGCGTTAACCCGTAAGACCTCACCATGACTCAGACCGTCATCGAGGTATCAGGCCTCAAAAAGCAATACCGGTCGGCGGTCGGCCGTTCGCGGATCACCGCTTTGGACGGCATCGACTTCAGCGTCCGTGAAGGGGAGCTTTTCGGCCTTCTGGGACCGAACGGCGCCGGAAAAACGACCGCCGTCAAGATCCTGCTCGACCTCACGCGTCCCACGGCCGGCGAAGCCCGCATCAACGGCCTGCCGGCTGGCAATCCGGAGAGCCGACGCCGTGTCGGGTATCTGCCCGAGGGCCACAAAATCCCCAGCTATCTGACGGCGCGCCAGGCGCTGGGGATCTTCGGAAAAATGTCGGGCCTCGACGACGTCACGATCAAGCGCCGTTCGCTGGAGTTGCTCGAAAGACTACGAATCGCGCAGTGGATCGACGTCCGCGTCAAGAAGTACTCGAAAGGGATGACGCAGCGCCTCGGTTTGGCCATCGCGCTCCTGCACTCGCCACATGTGCTCCTGCTCGACGAGCCGACCGACGGCGTCGATCCTGTCGGCCGCCGCGAGATCCGCGACATTCTCCAGGCCGAGGCCGCGGCGAATGGCACGGCGGTGCTGCTGAACTCGCACTTGCTGTCCGAGATCGAGCTGACGTGCAACCACGTCGCCGTTCTGCGCAACGGCAAGGTCGCCGCTGCGGGGAGCATCGAAGAGCTGACGCGCCGCGCGGCGAAATACAAGATGGTTCCGGCGGCGCCCGTCGATGATGCGCTCGTGGCCTCGTTCCGCGAGAGTGGCGCAGGCGTGGAGCGTGTCAATGGCCACATGCTTCTGACCGTCGATGACGTCACGCATCTGAACGCGCTCGTCGACAAGCTGCGCGCCGGCGGCGGTTTGCTGACCGAGCTTTCGCCGGTCCGCTCCACGCTCGAAGACGTGTTCGTCGATCTCGTCCGCGCGGTCGATCCCGGAGCGCAGCAGTCCGAAGGAGCGCGGCTATGAAAGTCCTGATCGCGAATATCGAAGACGTGATGCGCGAAGCGGCCGCCCGCTGGACGCTCGTCGCGTACTTCTTCCTCTCTACGATCTTTATCCTGATCTTTGCCTCGGCCGTCAATCTCGACATCGTCGACGGCGCACTGGCCGGCGCGAAGCTCTTCGGCAAACAGGTCGAGATGGGGAGCTCGATCTCGATCGAGAAGCTCGTGATGGGTTTCGAATCGGGGTTCTCCGGCATCCTTTATGTTCTCTGCACGTTCCTTGCTATCTTCGCGACGGCGCACCTCGTGCCACGCATGCAGGAGAAGGGGACCATCGACCTTTATCTCTCACGGCCGGTCTCGCGCGTGAAGTTGATCCTTTCGCGTTACGTGGCTGGGCTCATCCTCGCCGGCAGCAACGTTCTTTACCTCATCGGCTCGATCTGGGCGATCGTCGCATGGAAGACGCACGTTTTTCATCCGCGGTTCTTTCTCGCGGGGGTCGTGATTCTCTTTCTGATCGCCACGCTTCTCGCGTTCGCGTTCCTGATCGGCGTCATCACCTCGTCGACGGCGGTCTCGATCATGGCCACCTACGGGGTCTTCTTCTTCGGCGTCATGCTGGCCGGTCATGCGCGGATCGAGGCCGCGCTGTCGAAGGAATGGCAGGCATTCGCAATCAAGACTCTCTACTGGATTATGCCGAAGACGGCGGAGCTCGCGACGGCGGTCGTCGCATATGTAGCAGGCGGTGAGATTCATAACGAGATGCTCACCATCACCCCCGCTCCATTCGTAAGCACCGCGATCTTCGGTCTGGTCTGTCTCGCTCTCGCTTCCTGGTTGTTTCAACGAAAGGAGTTCTAAATGAAGAAGCAGTTTATTTCACTCGCGGTCCTGGCGCTGGCGCTCGCTCCGGCTGCGTTTGCAAAGAACGACGCCATGTCGCTCATCCCGAATGATTCCGTCTCCGTAGGCGTCGTTCGCCTCAACGACATGCGCAGCAGCTCGCTCTCGGCCGCGCTCTTCGCGCAGACGGCAAAGATCAGCAACGACGGCGATATGCAGAAGTTCCTGGCCGAGTCCGGCTTGCAGCCGACGAAAGACGTCGATGTCGTCGTCTTCGCCACATCGCCCCGAACGAACCTCGGCAGCGAGGCCGATTTTCTCATCGCCGCTGACGGCCGTTTCAACATCGAGCGACTCACGACTGCCCTCGTCACTCGCGGCGCGGTGAAGAAGACTTCGCCCCAAGGTGTTTATTATTTGCTGCCGGACAAGGGCACGGACAGCCATCGGCAGGGCGTCGTTGCGTTCCCGGACGCGCATCTCGCGCTCATCGGCAGCGAGCCGGCGGTAGTCGAAGCGCTAGCCAGCCACGCAGCCGGCGGAACGTCGTTCGCAACCGCCAGCGGACTCGGGCGCGACATGGCCCGCATCGACGCGAGCGCGACAGCGTTCGTGCTCGTCGACGTGCCTCGTGCGCAGCGCATCACCAGTGCACCGAAGTTGAATGGCAACAGCTCGTCGTCGCAGGCACTCGGCGCTGCGCTAAAGAATGTTTCGACCGTTGCGATCTGGGCGACCGACACCGGCGATTCGCTGAAGCTCAACGCGATCGGCCTGTCGTCCGACGCCGAGACGCTGGGGCTCGTCGAGGACACGCTGCGCGGCGCTCTTTCCGCGATGCGTCTGGCCGTGCAGGACAAATCGCCCGAGCTCGTTTCCGTCCTGCGCAAGTTCACGGTGAGCCGCACCGACAACTCGGTCTCGATCTCGGGCAGTATCTCAGGCGAGACGTTCCGGACGTGGGTCGCGAAATCGCAGGCGCACGGCAGCACGCGGTAGTAGGTTTCTGACGATTGCATCCGCAGGGCCGGCGATCGCCGGCCCTGCTCGTTTCATGATGTCAGTGCGCAGTCCGGCGCCGTGGCGGCAACTCCGGGCCTACCGAAAATGCCGGCGCCATCGTCACGGTCGTGGTGTTGCCGGTGACGTCCGCAAGATCGAACTTCAAGTCGACCAGCGCCCGCTCGACGTTCGTGATGGTGGTAAGGTCGACTCGATAGAGGATCCCCGCGCCATGAGTCGTGTCTTCGGTGACCTGGGTTGCGGTCAACGGGCGCCAAGCCGTCTCGCCTGAATATCGATACGACACCTTCGTTGCGTCACCGCGGACCTGCTGATAGATGCGTCCGCTGATGCTTGTGCTGGCGATGAAGTCGGCGGCGGAGAAAAGAAGTGAACCGTTTCCGTGCGGTTCGAGGCGTGTTACGAGCGCGCCGCCTCCGTCGAGCAACATCATGGTCGTTACGAGGGGCGGAAAGTAGTCGGGCTGCGACGAATCGAGATTCATCGTCGCCGTTGTCGTCTTGCTCACGTCGGGATAGAGCGTTCCCAGATTGGCCACCTCGATGCGATACCGCCCGGGCGGAGTCGTCAGATCGATTGAGGTCGAGTAGCCGCCGCTGAGAATCCGGTTTCCGTTTGCGTCGAAGATCGCAGTCGAGGTGCCGGTGCGATCGGTGATGCGCGACTCGCCCAGCGGACCGAGGATCTCAGTCGACAGACTCATGCGCGACGTTCCGGCCGGCGTAACGAAAATCGAGAGAGGGAATCGCGGCCCGAGGCCGTATTCGTAGGTGGAACCGCTGTACGTCCACGGCAACACGTTGCCTGCGCCTACGCTCACCAGTTTGTCATCGATGACGCGCAGCAACGGCGTCGTGTACTGCGTGATGCCGTCGGTGACAACGATGAATGCGATTCCGTTGACGTAACTCGGATTGACGTCCGGCGAGACGAACACGCGTGCGCTTACGATCGGTGCGTCGACGATTCCGGTGACCGAGATTCCGGCGGAGAGCGTCGGATTGGCTGCCAGAGCGACAAGCCGGCGATCGCCTCGGACGGGCGGCGGCACGCCGATCTCGACGGTCCCGCCGCGCAGCGCCGAGCCTCCGGTTGTCAGCGTCGCGTCATCACTCACGCCGGTCAGCGGTGGATGCTGGACCATGTAGTACTCGCTCGCTGCCATGTCGAGCACCGTTTCGTAAAACAGCAGTGTCTTCTGCGGGGTGATGTCGGAGATATGCATCACCGGGGCGCTGGTCCATGGAAATGAGAGCGCCGCGATTCCGCCGGGCTGAGGAGTGTCGAGCACGATGCGGCCACTGTTCAGGTATCCGATGCCCATGAGCGGCTGACCGGTCTCACGTCGCCCCGCGAATGTGATCGTGTGGGGCGCGTCGGCAGCCGTGAGTGAGATGTTGCCGTCGCCGGCAACAGCGACTTTCTCGCGGGCGATGAAGTCGGTCGCGACGAGCTGGTTCGTCGTCGGGTCGGTTTCCGTCGTCCAGACGAGCATGTCCCACGTTCCGGGGGTCATCAGAGTTTCGGACGTGTTGTCATCCATAAAGAGTGAATTCACAGTCCTGGTTCGGTCCGCGCTGACCCAGACCGCGGCGGGGAAGGCCCTGTCGAAGTGCGCCGTCTCGCGTGCTGCTTTGGTGAACGCAAACTGGATGTTCCGTACGTCCACGGGCAACGACGTAGTTGCGAGCACGACTTGTCCGCCGCCGGTGAGCGAGTTGGTGCTGAATTGCACTGTTCCGACATTGAATGTGAATGTGAGAGTCACATCCGTTGAGCCACCGGCAGGGATGGTCACGGTTGGCGGCGAGGGCGTCACGATCTCGCCGAAAGCAACATTCAACTTGACCGTGTAGGACAGCGTCGTCGTTCCCCGATTCGTCAGGTGCAGCGTGCGCGTCACCGACCAGTTGGTTTGATCGGCAGGCAGTAATCCGAGACTGATCGATGGAGGATCGATGACGAGGTTGCCGGTGGCCGCCGCGTACGCGTCGATCCGTCCTTCGCCGACGGCCATGATCTCATCGAGGACCTGCTTGGCGTTGTTCATCAAAGCCAGCTTGATCTGCGCCGGCGTCCAGTCGTGATGCAGCGATTTAAGAAGCGCCGCCGCTCCCGCCACATGCGGCGTGGCCATCGACGTCCCGCTCAGCGTTGCGTATCGGTTGCCGGGGTACGACGAGAGAATCGAAAGGCCTGGCGCGACCACATCCGGTTTGATGGCCAGGTTCTTCGTGTTCGGGCCGCGCGAGGAAAAACTGGTCATGAGGTCGTTCAGATCGCTGGCACCGACGGTGATGGCGCTCCGCGCCGTCCCCGGACTGGCGATGCTGTGAAATGCGCCGTTGTTGCCCGCGGCGATGGCGAAGGTCACTCCGGCCGCGGAGGCGTTGTCGATGGCCTCTGACAGCGGATCATCGGGATTGCCGCCTCCTCCCAGGCTGAGGTTAGCCACGTCGACGTGATCGCTCGTATTGCCGTCGCCATTAGGATCGGCGGCGCGCTCGACGGCAGCGAGAACATTGGAATCGCTGCCGCCTCCGTTTGAGCCGAGAACTTTGTAGGCGATGAGCGACGCGTCGGGAGCCACGCCCGTGATGGTGGACGAATCCCCGGCCACGATTCCTGAGACGTGCGTTCCGTGTCCGTTATCGTCGAACGGATCGGCGTCGTTGTTCACGAAGTCCCATCCGCCGATCACCTTGAATCCCGGCCCGAATCCGCCGCCGAGCGCAGGATGCATGTAGTCGATCCCCGTGTCGATGATGGCGACGGTCACGCCCTTCCCGCGTGCGCCCAGGGTGGTCCAGACTTTGTCCGCTCCGACGAGGGAGATATTGGCGCTCGCGAATGCGTGTACGGCGCGGTCGGCTTCGACGCGTTTCACGTACGGCAATGCCCGGATCTGCGCGATCAGCTCCTGAGGTACGTCGATCGCGGCTCCGTTGAACACGACGAAGTATTCGCGGCGAATCTTCGGCGTCATCGCAGTCTTGGCAGCGCGTCCGGCGTTGACGATCCCGCTCAGATCGTTCCGGAAGCGAGTGAATGTGGCCTGGTAGTCGACGGCGGTTTTTCCTGCGCTGATCGCAGCCGGTGGGGCCACGAACTCGACGATCTGCCCGTTCGCCGCCTCTGCCTGCTCCGGAACAGGGATCCTGGAGCCATCGTGCATCTCGATCTGGAGGCGGGGATCGGAATCGACTTGTGCGCGTGCGCCGACGGCTACGCCAAGCACCAACACTGCCACTGCGAAACGACGCATGACGGGCTCCCTGACTTGCAAACTTCGTGCGTTTCAGAGGAAGCGGCGGAGGTTCTCACGCCACCACGGCCAGTCATGGCCGAAAACGCCTCCCCAGATCTCGAGGTAATTCTGGATTCCTTTCGACCAGAGAATCGCCGAAAACTCGCGGTTCTTGTCGACGATCGTGTCGTACTCGCCGGTGGCGATGATCCAGTCAATGCGCGAGAGCTTGCCGACCCATTCGCCATCCATGTTCGGAATGTACGCAGTGGGGCAGTTGAAGTAGCAGTTCTCGTCCCAGTAGCCGTCGAGCTGATCGTGAATGTCGTAAATGCCGGAGAAACAGATGGCCCGGTTGACGACGTCGGGATAGCGCGCGGCAAAGTTCGCAGCGTGATACGCGCCGAAGCTGGCGCCGTAGACGGCCAGATCGCCTCGCTGCGCCCGGTTGAAGATGTACGGCACGAGCTCGTGGCGGAGATAGGCGTCGTACTGCGCGTGCCGCGCCGCCCGGACGGCAGGATGGACGTGCCGGTTGTACCAGCTCTCGTCGTTCACGGTGTCGACGAGGATGAGCTGGATCTCGCCGCCGTTCACCTTGTCGGAGAGGGACTCCGGGATGCCGCGGTCCTCGTTTTCGGAGTACCGCCCTGCCGACGTCGGAAAAAGCATGACCGGGCGTCCGAACTTGCCGTACCAGGCAAATTCCATGTCGCGGCCCAGAGAAGGGCTGTGCCAGAAGACGTGCTCGCGGTACATAAAAGGATGCCCTTGAATATTGAGTGTTAATTGATGAGTGTTAAGTGCTGAATTGGATTCGCTATTAATCGCTAGCTATTCATTTGATCGAATCGATGGTGTTTTTCATTCAACATTAAACACTCAACATTGAACGTTCAACATTCAGCCTTACGTCAAGCCCCATTTGCGGCTGGGCCGCCGATTCTATACGATCCGCCGCCCGGAGATTTCGATGAGAAAAAAGCGAATTGCGCTCGTGTTCGGCATGGAAGACACGTTTCCCTGGGCGTTGATCGACGCCATCAACAGTCGCGGCGGCGATCGGGTCGAGGCCATGCCCGCGGAGTTGTCGTATCTCAAGGACGACGGCGTGTTTCCCTACGACCTGATCCTCGATCGCATCAGCCACGAGATCCCGTTCTACCGCACCTACCTCAAGTGTGCCGCCGCGTCCGGCGTCAAAATCGTCAACAACCCGATCTGGTGGTCTGCCGATGACAAGTTCTTCGACAACTTGGTCGCCAAGTCGGTCGGCGTTGCCGTTCCGCGCACAGTCCTCCTGCCGCACAAAGACTACCCGCCGAGCACGGAAGCCAAATCCTTCCGCAACATGAAATGGGTCAACTGGGACGAAGTTTTCACCTACCTCGGCTTTCCCATCTTCATGAAACCAGCGTACGGCGGCGGCTGGAAGGACGTTTACAAATGCGACCACCGGCAGGAGTTCTTCGCCGCCTATGACCAGACTCGCGATCTGACCATGATGGCGCAGGAGGCCATCGACTTCGATCGCTACTACCGCTGCTACGTCATCGGCCGTAACCGTGTTCACATCATGCATTACGACCCCAAGCAGCCGCACCACCTGCGCTACGTCAAGAATCCCCCGCCGATGGAGCCGGCGTTCGAGGCTCGCATCCACCGCGATGCCATCGCCCTCTGCGAAGCCCTCGGCTACGATATGAACACCGTCGAATTCGCCGTTCGGGACGGGATTCCATACGCCATCGACTTCATGAACTGCGCGCCTGACGCCGATGTGGCATCCGTCGGTCAGGACAACTTCGAGTGGGTCGTGACCAACATGGCCGAGGCGCTGATCGAGATCGTGACCAGCGGCCGCAAGCTGGAGCTGACGGGAACATGGCCGTCGACGCTGAACACGAGCAAGCCGGTGGAGCAGGCGATCTGAGGATTCGTAGACCGTTCAGGTCATAGCACCCATCGATGACGGTTCGATTTACAGGCACACACCCGAACTTTTGGCTTGGCTTCATGATTGCGCCGCTTGCCGGATGTGCGGTTGTTTTCGTTAGCGCTTCGAGCATACTCGCGGCGTCAGCCTCGGCCTTTGACTGGTCCGAGATGCTCGTCGCGGCTCTTTCTGTGAGCGTGTGGGCTGCCATGGTCTGCACGGTGGCTACGGCCCTCGTTGGTGGTGCGTTTGCGCTATACGTTCGGGTCTACCGGAGAAGTCCCCGACTGCCTACGGTACTGATCACCGCTCTGATCGTGGGTGCCTTACCTTGGGCAACTTCTATTCTGATAGTCGTTTCGAGCGAGAGCGTCTTGGTGGCTCTGGGTTATGAGCTCGCTGCACTCACGACCGCGTATGTTTTCTGGTGGTTGGCGCTGCGAGGGCGGGAATCAAAGGCCCGATAATCGCTTGCGGCGGACGCCGATCACTGCTCAGAGCACGCCGCCGACCCACTGCTGATATATCCTTCCCCAATGCCTCCAGAACCTTCCTTCACCCTCGGGATCGAGGAGGAGTTTCAGGTCGTCGATCCGGAAACGCGCCAACTGCGGTCGCACATCTCTGAGATGTTCGCGGAAGGCGAAAAACGGCTCAAGGACGAGATCAAGCGGGAGATGCACGAGGCGGTGATCGAGGTCGGTACGCCGATCTGCACCGACGTCAATCATGCCCGGCGCGAAGTCACCCGGTTGCGGCGCGAGATCATCAACCTGACGCGGGAAAGCGGCTTGCGCATCGCCGCGTCGGGGACGCATCCCATTTCGCACTGGAAGAATGTGCCGATCACTTCCAACGAGCGTTACGACAAAATCGTGTACGACCTGCAGATGGTCGCGCGCGCGAACCTGATTTTCGGCCTACACGTTCATGTTGCCATCGAGGATCCAGAGACGCGAATCCAGGTGATGAACGCGGCCCGCTACTTCCTGCCGCACGTTTTCGCGCTGTCTGTGAACTCGCCGTTCTGGTGCGGCCACAATACCGGCTGGCGCAGTTACCGCGCGAAAGTCTTCGAGCGCTTCCCCCGGACCGGCATCCCGGACTCATTCCGATCGGTCAGCGAGTATGAAGAGTACGTGCAGCTTCTCGTCCGGACGAAGTGCATCGACAACGCAAAGAAAATCTGGTGGGACGTGCGGCCGCACCCATTCTTCCCGACGCTCGAGTACCGCATCTGCGACGTGCCGCTGCGAATCGATGAGACCATCTGCATCGCCGCCCTCTTCCAGGCCATCACCTACAAACTCTGGTCGCTCTACAAACGCAACATGGGATGGCGCCTTTACCGCCGCATGCTGCTCAACGAGAACAAAGCGCGCGCGGCGCGGTTCGGCATCCACGGGAAGCTCATCGACTTCGGCCGGATGGAAGAGGTGCCGTACGCCGATCTCCTCGAAGAGCTCCTGGCCTTCGTCGACGACGTCGTCGATGACCTCGGTTCGCGCGATGCCGTCTACTACGCACGCACAATCGTTGCAAACGGGACCGGTGCCGACCGTCAACTGATGGTCTTCGAAGAGACGAACGATCTTAAGGCCGTCGTCGACTACATCATCAGCGAAACGGAGCACGGAACCGCCTGATGAATGAGTCAACCAGTCTGATGACGCGCCGCGACATCCACGAGTCGAGCGATTTTTTCGAATACGTTCGCGTCGGCGATTCCGAGCCGCCCGCCGATCGCGACCGCATCGACGTGGCGATCCTGGACATGAACCACTCGTGGCCCAACATCGGCCACGATTCGCTCGTCCATGCCGTGCTCGAAGCCGCGGAGCCGTTACACGAAACGCTCGCGGCCTCGAGTTCGAAAGTGCGCGTGCTCTCGTACGACGTTCGCCGCACGCAAAAGATGCCCCAATCGCCGAACGGCCGGTTTCAGCTTTACCTCGGCACCGGCGGTCCCGGCCATCTCGATCCCCGCGAAAACAACGGCGTGTCGGAGTCCAGTCAGGGCATTGTCGAGAGTCCGGCATGGGAGGCGCCGCTCTTCCGCCTTTACGATGACATCGCCGCGCACGACTCTGCCATGCTCCTCGGCGTCTGCCACAGCTTCGGTCTCATGTGCCGCTGGTCCGGCGCCGCGCGTGTCGAGCTTCGAGCGGAAAAGAGCAGTGGAATGCCGGAGAACGTTTTGACGCGGACCGCAGCGGCCCATCCCTGGTTCAGCAAGTTCGCAAACCGTCTGGAGGATGGCCGTCACTTCCGCGTCGTCGACAACCGTCTTTTTGATCTCATCGACGAACATTGGTCGGGCCCAAACATCCTTGCACGCGAGGAAGAAAGCGGCGATGGCGTGACGATGATCGAGTTCGCGCGCAGCGCCGACGGCATGCCGCGAATTCTCGGCGTCAATCACCACCCCGAGATCGTCGACCGCGAGCACATCATGGCCGTGCTCGAAGAGAAGCGCGCGCATGGCGAGGTCACCGATGCCTGGTATCGCGAGCGCGTGGTGACGCTGCGCGACCTCTTCGTCCGCTTCGAGAAGGAAAGCCGCTGGACCTCCGAGTACACGCTGCTCGGCCCGTTGCGCATTCAACTGAGCAAGCTTGTTCGCGAGCGAGCCAGCGAGACAGTGGCTCAGACCTTCTGATTTGCCATGGATCCGGCGTATCGACAGACCTTCAATGCCGCGTTCACGCAGGAGCGCTACGAGTGGTACCAGCGTGAGCTGTCGCAGCGCCTCGATTGCACGTTCGAGTTCAGGCTCGCCGAATCGCCTGTGTTTCTGCCTGATGACTTCAAAGCGAAGATCGTCGAGGCGGCGCAGGCGATCGTGGCGCAACTCTCCGAGCCGTCGCGCCTCGCCGAGATGAAGCGCGCCATCCCAGCGCGATGGGACACGCCCGGCATGGACAGCTTGCCCACATTCACACAGGTCGACTTCGCCGTCGTGCGCGAGAACGGCCTGCTCGTACCAAAGCTGATCGAGTTGCAGGGCTTTCCATCGCTGACCTGCCTTCAAGTCACGCAGCGCGACGCCTGGCGCGACACCATGCGATCGATGGAAGGACTCGATCGTGACTGGTCGTGCTGGTTCTCCGGTCTGGACCGCGAATCGTTCATCGATCTTGCGCGCCGGACGATTACGAATGGGCACGATCCTGCCGAAGTGATCCTGATGGACATCGATCCGCCGAGGCAGAAAACGTATCCCGACTTCGCGGCCACGAAGCTGCTCACGGGTGTTGACGCAGTCGATCCGCGCGCGCTGACGAAGCGAGGGAAACAGCTCTTCCGAGGAGACACGCGCGTGCGGCGTATCTACAACCGTGTGGTCTTCGATGAGCTGATCAGCAAGGGCATTGAGCTGCCGTTCGACTACCGCGAAGAGTTGGACGTGGAGTGGGCTCCGCATCCCAACTGGTATTGGGCGTGGTCGAAGTACTCGCTGCCGTTCCTAGATCATCCGTCCGTGCCGCGGGCCACGTTCGTATCCGACCTTCAGAAAGTGCCGGAGGAATTCTCTTCACGCTACGTCCTCAAGCCGCTCTTTTCCTTCGCCGGCGGAGGCGTCAATGTCGACCCGACGGCAGCCGACCTTAGTGCCATTCCCGCCGACGACGGTCACGCCTGGTGCGTGCAGGAGAAGATCGAGTACGAGCCGGCGCTCCTGGCCGCTGACGGCGGCGGAGTCAAGATCGAGATCCGGATGATGTTCCTTCGGCCCGATGACGCAGCGAAACCGATTCTCGCGCAGAACCTCGTGCGGCTTTCCCGAGGAAAGATGCTCGGCGTCGACTTCAACAAGCAGTTCACCTGGGTGGGATCATCGATTGCACTCTCGCCGGAGTCGTGAAAGAGCAGAAACTGTCGCTTTCGACCCCAAAATCCCACGGTGAGTAGAGTTTCTTGACGGTTCAAAAAATGCCGTCGTACACTCGCTCCACCACACGAATGTCCCGCGATCCGAGCACGCGTCACTACCTTTCCATCCACCGATTCGAATCGAAGGAGTAGCCAGCTATGGCCACAGTTCCAACAGAAAAATTGAAAGCGGCCGAAACGGCGCTGGCGCAGATCGAGCGCCAGTTCGGCAAGGGCTCAATCATGCGCCTCGGCGCAAAAGAATTCGTGCCGATCAGCGCGATCTCTACCGGTTCCATCGGCGTCGACGCGGCGCTCGGCGTCGGCGGCGTGCCGCGCGGCCGGATCATCGAGATCTTCGGCCCGGAGTCATCGGGTAAAACAACACTCTCGCTGCACGTCATCGCCGAAGCGCAGAAAGCCGGCGGACTGGCCGCGTTCATCGACGCCGAGCATGCCCTCGACGCCGAATACGCGAAGAAGCTCGGAGTCGACATCGACAACCTGCTCGTCTCGCAGCCGGACAGCGGCGAGCAGGCGCTCGAGATCGCCGAGGTGCTGGTGCGGAGCGGAGCGATCGACGTCATCGTCATCGACTCCGTCGCCGCGCTCGTGCCGCGCGCGGAGCTCGAAGGCGAGATGGGCGATTCTCATATGGGATTACACGCTCGTTTAATGTCACAGGCCCTCCGCAAATTAACAGCAATCGTTTCGAAGTCGAAAACGTCACTCATTTTCATCAACCAGATTCGTGAGAAAATTGGTGTGATGTTCGGTAACCCGGAGACGACCACCGGCGGCCGCGCACTCAAGTTCTACTCGTCCATCCGCATCGACATTCGCCGCACGAACCAGATCAAGGAAGGCGAAGAGGTCGTCGGCTCGCGCGTGAAGGTCAAGGTGGTCAAGAACAAGTGCGCCGCGCCGTTCCGCCACGCTGAGTTCGATGTAGGTTACGGCGAGGGCATCTCCAAAACCGGCGAGCTCATCGACCTCGGCATCGAGAACAAAATCATCGACAAGTCCGGCTCCTGGTTCTCGTACGGCGACATGCGTCTCGGACAAGGCCGCGAGAACGCCAAGCTCTTCATCAAAGAGAACCCCGACCTCTCGGGCGAGATCGAATCGAAAGTCCGCCGCGCCATCGGCATCGGCGTGCCGGAGCTGACGGTGATCGAAGGCGGCGAGCCCGCAGTCGCCGCCGCGCCTCCCTCGAAGCCGACAAGAGTGGCCGCGAAGTAGGTTCGCAAGATCGAGTCAGGAGCGAAAGGCACAGCCGGCGGCTGTGCCTTTCGTGTTTTGATGGCGAAGACGAAATCATGCGACTCGACCAGGCCATCGCGGCGCGCTTTCCCGAGATCTCGCGCCGCCGCGCGCGCGAGCTGATCGCGGCGCGGCGCGTGCTGGTCAACGAGCGGGCGGTGTCGATCGCGTCGCGCGAAGTCGACGCTGACGATCGGATTGCGGTGGCCGAGGATGTCCCGGAGATCGCCGTCATTCTGGAAACGGCTGACTGGATCGCCGTCAACAAACCGGCAGGGATGCCGACGCAGCCGGCGCGCGATCGAGCGCAACGATCACTCGAGGAGTTGTTGCGGCTTCGCTACCATGCCATCTGGCTCGTGCACCGGCTGGATACACCGACCAGCGGCGTAGTCCTCTTCGCACGGTCTCAAACCGCCGCTGCGGAGTTGTCAGCGCTCTTCGCGCAGTCCGCCATCCGCAAAACCTACGTCGCGATCGTCGAAGGTGTGATGACGGACGAGCACGTCGTTGACACGGCGGTTCAGGGGAAGGAAGCCCGAACTACGTTTCGGCCGCTGCGCAATGATGGCGTCTCGACCCTCGTGGAGGCGGTCATCGAGACCGGCCGCACGCACCAGATCCGTATTCACGCTGCGTCGATCCATCATCCCGTGGCTGGCGACCGGCGCTACGGCTCCGGAGCGCGCGCGAAGCGACTGATGCTGCACGCCTGGAAGCTCGAGCATCAGCGTTTCGGCGTTCTCGAAGCGCCGCTGCCTACTTCGTTTTCTCTTTCGAGCGGTCGTCCCGCCTCCGCGCCGCCCATCCCGCAATGATGCGTTGCGGCGTGCGGCTGAGTGCGAGCGCGCCGGCCGGTACGTCCTTCGTGATCGTGGAGCCGGCTCCGACGTAAGCCCCTTTGCCTACGCGGACAGGTGCAACCAGTTGGGTATCGGAACCAATGAAAACGCCGTCCTCGAGGACGGTCTTGTGCTTGTTCACGCCGTCGTAATTGCAGGTAATCGTCCCCGCGCCGATGTTCACGTCCGCGCCGACCTCGGCATCGCCGATGTACGAAAGATGGGAGGCCTTCGCGCCTTCGCCAAAGATCGCTTTCTTGGTCTCGACGAAGTTGCCGATCTTGACGTGACGTCCGAGCCGCGAGCCGGGACGGAGGTGCGCATACGGACCTATCGACGCCTCGCTTTCGATAACGGCATCCTCGGCCACCGTCCCGGTCTTGAGGTGCACATCGTCGCCAACCGTAGCGTTGATCAGGTGAACGCCAGGCTCGATCACGCAGCGCGAGCCGATCGTGGTCGCACCTTCGATCGTCACGAAGGGATAGACGACCGAATCGTTGCCGATGGACACGGTCGAATCGATGACGACGGTGGCCGGATTGCGAAACGTCACGCCATCGCTCATCAGCCTCGCGACGACGCGGCGCTGGATCTCCTCTTCGACCGTTGCCAATTCGGCACGCGAGTTGACGCCGAGCGCTTCGATCGGATCGGACGCGACGACGGCCCCGATGCGGTGACCGGCGTTGCGCAGCACGGCCAGGAGATCCGTGAGGTAGTACTCGCCCTGCCCGTTGTTCGTCGACAGATTTCGGAGATTGCCAAACAGATGAGCACTGTCGAAAACATAAATGCCGGCGTTCACTTCGCCGATTTGCTTCTCCTCGTCGGTCGCATCTTTCGCCTCGACAATCCGGATGACTGCGCCGCCGGCGTCTCGAACGATGCGGCCGTACATTCCCGGATCCGCGGGCTTCATCGTGAGAACCGTGAGCGCGTTCTGTGACCGCTCGTGCTCGTCGAGCAATTGCCGAAGCGTTTCCGGATGCGTTAGTGGAACGTCGCCGGAGAGAATGAGAACCTGCCGACCGGCCGAGCTCTCTTTCTCCAGAATCTCAGCTGCCTGCAGAACGGCGTGGCCCGTACCTTTCTGCGACTCCTGAATGGCGAAGCGCGCCCGGTTGCCGACGGATGCCTGCACGGCCTCGCGTTGATGGCCGACGACCATGATTGGCGACCGGTCGCTGATCTGCGCGGCTAGGTCGAGAACGTATTCGATGATCGGTCTGCCTGCGGCGCGATGGAGAATCTTGATCGTTGCCGACTTCATGCGCGTACCGAGGCCGGCGGCGAGGATGATGACGTCGAGGTTGGTGTTCTTCAAAGCGGTCATGCCTCCGTCTGTCTCATCCTTTCAAGCGTCCGGCCATAGCGGTCATAGAGCCGGAAAATTGTGTCGCAGAGCGCCGCCGAGTTGTGGCGCACGTAGTTCTCCTCTTCGATGATGTCGCCGAAAAACGGCGTCACGCCGAGCTCGCGGATCGCATCGACGTTGAATGCGACCGGGTACTGCTGCTTAGCAGCGTAGGCGGCCAGGCTCGATTCGGAGGGACGCCGTCCGTTGAGGATCATCGCATCGACGACGAGTCCAGCATGCTCGATGATGGCGGCCAGGTGCTCCTCCGCCGAGTAGTTGTCGCTCTCGCCCGGCTGCGTCATGACGTTGCAGACGTAGACGCGGAGCGCCTTGGCCTGTCGCAGGGCCTCGCCAATCGGCGAGATCAGAAGATTCGGGAGGATGGAGGTGTAAAGCGACCCGGGACCGACCAGAATCAGATCGGCGGCCGCGAGCGCTTCGAGCGCGCGAGCGGTCGGTTGCGCGTCCGCCGGCTCGATGCGGAGTTGCACGATGCGGGCGTGCGGCGTTTGATTTGCCTTCTGCCCGAGGTAGGAGCCACTGATGGCTACTTCGCCGCGGAGCTCGGAGCCGTCGGCAAGCGTGGCGCGCAGACGAACGTCCGAGAGCGTTGATGGGTAGATCTCGCCGGCGATGTTCAGCACCTCGGACGCCGTGAGGATGGCCTTATCGAAGCCGCCGGTGATGTCAGTCAGCGCCGTGAGCAGAAGATTGCCCAGCGAATGTCCGCCGAGGGCCGACTCGTCGTTCTTAAATCGGTAGCTGAAGACGCGCGAGATGAGCTGCTCCTCCTCGGCCAGAGCGAGAATGCAATTTCGGATGTCGCCCGGCGGCAGCATGCCGAACTCTTTGCGCAGCGCGCCGGAGCTGCCACCTTCATCGGTAACGGTGACGATCGCGCCGAGATGGTCGATCGACCACGGACCATCAGAGCGAACGTAGCGCTTCAGGCCGCGAAGGAGTGTCGAGAGGCCGGTTCCGCCGCCGATGGCGACGATGTTGAGCCCGTGATGGCGCATGGCTCGCTATCGTATCGCGCACCGCCGCCGCGGGATCATTCGTGCGCGCGCAGGAACGTTTCCGGCTTGCTGAACGTCTTGGCCATTCCGAGTCCGCGCCGCACGTTGTGAAGCGACACCTTTCCGGTGGCCAGCGCCGCGCCGAGCTGCAAATAGGTCTTCCACTTGCCGCGGTAGCGGTAACGGACGTCGAGCGCGTGGCGCCAGAGACCCGAATACTCTTCGTAGAAATCGTCGAGCGACAGCGTAGTCGGGAGCACGGCATGGACGATGTCGTACATCTCCCAGTCGTGCGTGGTCACCTGGTCTTTGGCGGCGTCCCAGAGATCGGTGCCGGGAAGCGGCGTGAGGACGGAGAACCCGCTGTTGTACGCGCCGGTGTGATCGATCCAGTCGCGCAGGCGCTTGAAGTCATCCCGCGTCCATGCGGGGTCGACGATGAAGTTCGGCGTGAAGCCGACGCCGAGATTCTGGAGGATCTTGATGGCCTTGACGTTGTTGTCCGCGGTGTTCTTCTTGTTGACTGCCTTGAGCCCCTCGTCGGTCACGGACTCGAGCCCGAGGAAGATCGCCAGCTTGCCGCAGTCCTTCCACATCTCGATGAGGTGCGGGAACTTGCAGATGATGTCAGTGCGCGTCTGGACCGTGAAGAATTTCTTGATGCCGGCGGCTTTGATCTGCCGCGCCATCTCTTCGCCGCGCTTCACGTTCATCCAGAAGATATCGTCGGTGATGAAGATCGCCTCGGCCTTGATGGCCTGAAGCTCGCGGACGACGCGCGCCGGCGATTTCTCGCGGAACGTCGACTCGTGAAACTTCCAGACCGAGCAGAAGTTGCACTTGAACGGACAGCCGCGGGCCGTTTCCATGAGGGCCAGCGGCTTGTGAAAGTTGATGTAGTAATGATCGGCGTAGTGCTCGATGAGATGCCGCGCGGGAAGCGGATAGTCGTCGAGGTTCTTGCGGGTCGGTGCGTGGCCGGTGCTGACCCAGCGGCCCTCGCGGTGAAGCATGAGGCCGGGAATCGTAGCCAGGTCGTGGCCGCGCTGAATGGCATCGACCATCGGAGGCATCACTTCTTCGCCATCGCCGACTGCGACCGCATCGATCACGTCGTCGTTGAACCAACTGGGATCGCGCGAGGCGTCGTGTCCGCCGACGACGATGAACGCGCCGGGGTTCTCGCGCTTGATGCGTTTGGCGAGACGGACCGTGCGGTTGCGCTCGGTGGTGAAATTGCACTGCAGCCCTACGACGTCCGGCGCGAATTTCCTGCAGAGATCGAGGCCGTGCTCCTCGCCGTCGATACGCAGGTCGAACACCTTGCACTCGTGGCCTTCTTCTTCGAGGCATGCGGCGACGCAGATCGGGCCGAGCGGCTCGACAAAGGTCAGCATCTCCAGACCGAGAATCCCACCGACAGGCGGTTTGACGAATGCGACTTTCATGATGTGTGCACCCGGTAAAGCCAGAAGGAGCGCGCTTATTTCTTCTTCAGCTCAGTCAGCACCAGCTTGGCGATCGCTTTCAGTGTATCGAAAACGCCGGTACCGTTCATCGCCACCGCCTCGAACGTCGGCTCGCCCTTGAAGTTGAGCAGGCGGTACATCTCGTCGGCAGGGATCGCCGTTGGCAGGTCGCGCTTGTTGAATTGGATCACGTACGGCACGGATTGCAGTTCGTAGCCTTGCTCTTTCAGGTTCTTGTCGAGGTTCACGAGCGACTCGCTGTTCGCCTCCATGCGCGCCTCCTGGGAGTCGGCGACGAAGACCACGCCGTCGACGCCCTTGAGGATGAGCTTGCGGGAGGCATCGTAGAAGACTTGGCCAGGCACGGTGTAGAGATGAAAGCGCGTCTTGAACCCGCGGACGGTGCCGAGGTCGAGCGGCAGAAAATCGAAGAAGAGAGTCCGGTCGGTCTCCGTTGCCAGCGAGATCAGCTTCCCCTTCGCCTGGGGATTGGTCTTGTCGTAAATCCACTGCAGATTGGTCGTCTTCCCGCACAGACCGGGACCGTAGTAGACGATCTTGCAGTTGATTTCGCGCGCTGCGTAGTTGATGAACGTCATGCCGGACTATTCGCTGAAGAGGCTGTCGATGTCTTCGTCGGTGATCTCGGCAAAGGGCGAATCGAAGCGGTTGGCCAGATTGCCGCGCTCGGCCTCGGACTTTCGAAGAAGAACCTCGAAGGTCCGCTCCAGCTCCGCCGAGGCCTTCTTCACGCGCAGTCGAACCAGCCCGAGTGAGGAACGGTCGTCGAAGATCACCACGAGAATTACGCGCTGGGCGACCAGGGAGATGTGTATGTTGTCGCGCTCCCCTTCGTGGAAGAGGATCGAGAACTCCTTTTCACCGATGAGCTTTGCCAGGCCGTCGGTTGCCGCGACATTTCCGGCCGTCAGCGAGGCGAGCGAGGTCGCGTCGACGCCGGTCATGTCGCCGTGGACGGCAATCTGCTGGCCGTTCTTGTCGACCAGGAAGCAAATCTTTGAGTTGGAGTCGACCTGCAGACGCTGGAGCGTGTCCTTGATCTGCTGGTACTCCTCCTCGAACATCACGAGGTCAGGGGTCGGGTGCGCCATCTTAATTTTTCACCAAACAGTTTCGCCAGGACTGGGACGGAGAAATGTAGCACACCCTGCACAGCCGGGAGCCCGGCGATGCGACGCGTAGCGAACGAGGATGTGTCGTCTCAGATCTCACGCCGTCCTTCCAGAGCCTTGGACATCGTCACTTGATCGGCGTATTCGAGATCACCGCCGACTGGCAGACCAAAGGCCAAGCGCGTCGTTTTGACTTGGAGCGCGTGGAGCTGTTGCGCGATGTAGAGCGCCGTCGCTTCCCCCTCGACATTCGGATTCGTGGCCACGATGACTTCGTGCACACCGCCGCTTTGTACGCGCTTCAGAAGCCCGGCCACGTCGATGTCCTGCGGGCCCACACCTTTCAGCGGCGACAGCGCGCCGAGCAGAACGTGGAACACGCCGTGAAAGTCGCGCGTCTGTTCGATCGTCGGGATGTTGAACGCCTCCTCGACGACGCAGATCACGCCGGCATCGCGCCGCGGATCGGCGCAGATCGCGCACGGCTCGACGTCCGTCATGTTGTTGCACGTCGAGCAGCGGAAGATCTTCTCCTTGACGTCGACGATCGCATTCGCCAGCGACTCAGCCTCGCCCGTCGTCCGCTTGAGGATGTAGTACGCGATACGCGACGCCGACTTCCCGCCGACGCCGGGAAGCTTGCTCAGTTCGTTGATGAGGTTAGCGAGCGGAGGAGCGGTCATATCGCGGTAGCGCGGTTACGGGGTCGCGCAGTCATGTTGTCCTTACTCCGAGACCGCGCAACCGCATCAAAACAGTCCCGGAATCTTCATCCCGCCGGTCATGGCACCGACGGAGCTGGCCATCTCTTCGTCGACCTTGCGCGAGGCTTCGTTCACGGCGGCGACGACGAGGTCCTGCAGCATCTCGATGTCGTTCGGATCGACGGCTTCTTTGTCGATGGTGATGGCGAGCAGCTCCTTCGAGCCATTCATCGCCGCCTTCACCATGCCGCCGCCGGCGCTGCCTTCGACGCGCAGCGCGGTCATGCGCTGCTGCATCTGTTCCTGCATCTGCTGCACTTGTTTCATCAACTGCTTCGGATTCATGAGTCTCTCTCCCTACCGCTTTCGTGATTCGACGAGATCTGCGCCGAGGTGCTTCTGAAATGCCTGGACGACGGGATCGTCGCGGAGTGGCGATGATTTTGATGCAGGAGCTGAGGCGCCAGCCGGATTGTCGAGCTGAATATCGATCGACACCGGCTCCCCGAACACTTCGGCAGCAAGCTGTTCCAGCGCTTGGCCTGCGCCGGTGACCTGCTCGGCGGTGAACGAGTCGCTGAAGGTGAGCAGCAGCCGGTTACCATCGCGCCGCCGCGACTTTGCTGCTGCCAGGTAGCCGCCGATTAGCGGACGGGCTTTCTGGACGCGCTCGATGAATGCGTCGACGTCCGCTGCCGCCGGCGCGGTCTTTGGCGCAGTTTCCCGATCTCGCGGTTGCGCGGTCTCGCGTGAGGCAGGTTGCGCGGTCTCGCGGCGGGCTGGTGCCGGCGCACGACTCGGTTCCGCCGCTGCGCGACCGCGAGACTCCGTTACCGCGCTACCGCTGCCGAGCGCTTCCTCCACCGACCGAAGCCGTGGGAACGTCGCAGCCTTGAGCAGCGCGATTTCCACGGCTAAGCGCTGGTGCTCGGCGCGATTGACGGTCTCATCGTCACGAAGCAGCAGGTTGGCTACGCGAAGCAACTCCGAGTACGTAAACTTCTTTGCTGCCTCACGAATGGCCGGAAGATCCTCGGGAGCGACAGCCAGCATCGACTCGTTCGCGTTTCCGGCCACGAGAAGGAGATTGCGGATGAAACTCAGAAGGTCGCGGTAAAGCATCTTGAAATCGCGCCCGGTCTCGGCGGCTTCGTCGAGCGCCTCAAGGATCGCGGCGTGGTCGCCGTCCGCGATGTAGCCTGCGATGCGTGCGAAGAAGTTGATGTCCGACAGGCCGAGGACCGTAGCCACATCAGTCGCGGAGATCGACCGGCCGCTGAAGGCGATGACCTGATCGAGCAGCGAAAGCGAATCGCGCACGCTTCCTTCGCCGCGCCGGGCGACGATCTCGATTGCGCTCTTGTCCGCTTCGATCCCCTCGGACGCGCAGATCTTGCGAACGCGCGCGATCAGCTCGTCGAGCGTGATCTTCCGCAACATCAGTTTCTGGACACGCGAGATGATCGTCGACGGAACCTTGTTGATCTCCGTCGTCGCGAACATGAACACGACGTGCGCCGGCGGCTCCTCGAGGATCTTCAGAAGCGCGTTCCATGCGCCGGTCGAGAGCATATGCGCTTCGTCGATGATGAAGATGCGGTTGCGGTCGCGGGCCGGCTGAAACTGCGTTGTATCGCGCAGCTCGCGAATGTTGTCGACTCCGGTGTACGTGGCTGCGTCGATCTCCCGCACATCCATGTCGATGCCTTCGGTGATTTCGTGGCAGATCACGCATTCGTTGCATGGCTCGGTCGTGGGACCTTTGATGCAATTCAGGGCCTTGGCGAGGATGCGCGCGGCGGTCGTCTTGCCGACGCCGCGGACGCCGGCGAAGAGGTACGCGTGGTGGATCCGATTCCCTTCAATCGCGTTCTGCAACGTGCGGACGACCGTGTCCTGCCCGATGACATCGCTGAAGGACTGCGGCCGGTATTTGCGCGCAAGCGCCTGGTAGGACATGTGGGCGAGAGTCTAGGTTGCGGCGTTTCCGAAAGCCAGTTCTCTGCGCAAATGTTGCCCGAGGCTTGGCCAACCAACGCCGCCGGCCGTGCCGGCCCGTGCGGCCCGCTCGGAAGAGCCCAGGCCGAACTGCGTCACACAGGGGAACACCTTATCGCTGCTTCCTTCCGGACCTGACGAGGTTCGGTGCGCCTGCTGCACAGGACCCAGGCTCATCCCAGCGAGCCGAAACGGGACGCGGATTGTAACCCGCGATGCCGTGAAACCGGGTCGGCCGCGAAGAACTTCCAGCGGGGGTGAGGTGCGGCATCGGGTATGTTGCGTTCGACGATCTTCAGCAGCGGCATGATCACCACAATCTATCTGCTACTCGCCGCGCTCGCACTTGGCGCGCCGCTTCCGCACGTCGCGCTCCAGCCTCGGGGCGCTGTATTGCGCATCGCCGTCGTCGGCGACACCGGCGAAGGATCGGATCGGGTTGCCCGAGGGATCGCCGCACTTCACAAGAAGAACCCTCTCGACGCCGTCATCATTACCGGCGACGCGTTCTATCCCTGCGGTCCGGCTGGAAAGACGGATCCGCAATGGGGCCGTGTCCGAGCGCTCAGCCAGATCGGCATTCCGCTCTTTCCGGTCCTGGGCAATCACGACTTCTGCGGCAAGTCGGCGCCGGATGCGCAGATCGGAACCGCTCCTGTCGCGCACTGGCAGTTCCTCGCGAGACAGTATGTGGTCGACGCCAGGATCGCCGAACTGCTGATGCTCGACACGACTCCCTTCGCGGTTGGCCGCAGCGATGCCGCCGCCGATGCCGTGCGTCAAGCCTTCGGGGCGAAGAAGCTCTCATGGCGGATTGCCGTCGGCCATCACCCGATCGTCTCCTCCGGCTATCACGGCCACTTCCCGCGCGCGCAGCACCTCCGCATGGTCACGCTCGAGCCGGTGATGAGGCGAGCGGGAGTCGATCTCTACATCTGCGGTCACGATCATCATCTCGAGTTGATCGACGGCCAGCCCCGCCTCTTGATCAGCGGCGCCGGCTCCGATCCCGTGCCGCCGCTCGTGCCGCATGCAAAGACGCTCTTCCCATCGGAAGCGCACGCGCAACTCGGATTCGCAGTGCTCGAGTTGGATAGTCATTCGATGACGATTCGTTTCTATGATGGCGAAGGTGCAGCGATCAGCGGGCCGTTTATGTTCCGTCGTTAGCGGCACAGTTACAATGTGACGCGGTATTGAAAGGGAGCTAGAACGAGGTCGGCCTAACGAACACTCTATGAATCAGGATAACGATCGCGATCTCGAAATCGCCGAGCAAACCGCGGCTCCGGAAGGCGTAAGGGGAAAGTACTACGCCCGCTACAGGGAAGACACGAATCTGGTGCTCCTTGCTCCCGACGTAGCGGAGGTCTTCCGCGACTCCTCGTCGGTGAACGCGGCACTCAGGCAATTTCTCGCCGAGCACGGTGCACCTCCGGCAAAGAGCTAGCGAGGCAGGTCGATCAGCGCTCCGCAATTTCTGCCGCCCTCCCACCGTTCGATTCAGCACTGCTTCACCTCTGTCCGAGCGTCAGAGCTGAACAAATACTCTGACAGGAACGGACACAATGCCCTTTGAAATACTCGGGCTCGACCCGAAAATCGCCAAAGCCGTGCGCGAAGCCGGCTACACAGAACCCACTCCCATCCAGACCAAAGCAATTCCGCTCGTGCTGCGCGGCCATGACGTCATCGGCATCGCCCAGACGGGGACTGGCAAGACCGCAGCGTTCGTGCTGCCGATTCTGCAGCGCCTCTCGACGCGTGGCTCGGCGACGAACCGCCGTTGCATGCGCGCCATCGTCATCGCCCCGACGCGTGAGCTCGTCGTGCAGATCGAAGAGAACGTCCGCAAGTACGCGCGTCATCTCCATCTCCGTATCGCCACGGTCTACGGCGGCGTTGGCGAGCGGCCGCAGATCCAGGCATTGCGCGCAGGCACGGAGATCGTCATTGCCACGCCGGGACGCCTCATCGATCTCATGGATCAGGGTCACGTCGACTTCTCCGGTCTCGAAGTAGCGGTGCTCGATGAGGCCGATCGCATGCTCGACATGGGCTTCCTCCCCGCAATGCGCCGCATCGTGAAAGCTCTTCCGAAACAGCGCCAGACGATGATGTTCTCGGCGACGCTCTCGAAAGAGATCGAGACACTCACGAACGAGTTTCTTAGCGACTCCCAGATCGTCCAGGTTGGCAAGCGCGCCAATCCGGCCGAGACCGTTACGCAGTTCGTCTACGAGACGACGAAGGAAGCGAAGCTGCCGCTTCTTCTCCATCTTCTGCGCGATCCCTCACTCGATTCCGTGCTCGTCTTCTCCCGCACAAAACACGGCGCGGACAAGATTGCCCGCAGGCTCGCTTCGTCCGGCATCAACACCGGCACTCTTCATTCGAACCGCAGCCAGAGCCAGCGCATCGCGGCGCTCAAGGCATTCAAGGCGGGCACGGTCCGCGTCCTCGTTGCCACCGATATCGCTGCACGCGGCATCGACGTCGAAGGCATCTCGCACGTCGTCAACTTCGATTTTCCGCCGCAGCCAGAAGATTACGTTCACCGCATCGGCCGCACCGGCCGCGCCAAAGCGATCGGCGACGCGATCAGCTTCGTCACTCCTGACGACCGCGGCAACCTTCGCGACCTGGAGCGCTTCATCTCCCGCGGGATTCCGCGCAAGGTCGCCGAGGGCTTCGACGCGAACGCGTATAAGACGACTGAGCCTTTGAAGTCGTGGCGCCCATCGCGCCCCGCGCATGCTCCGCGTCCGCAACGTCCAAACACGTACACCAGCTCGCGCCCGACTGCGCGTCCCGGCTCCGGCCGACCGAGTGCCCCGCGTCCATCGAGCGCTGCGCGTCCGCACGCGGGAGGCAACGGCCGCGCGGCGAGCAGCGGCCGGCCGCAGTTCTCGGATCGCGCGCGTCGACGGCCCTAATCGTCGTTTGCGTGCGAAAGGGGCGCCGCGTTTTCATTCACGCGGCACCCCTTCATCACGCGCGGTTACTTCTTCGGATCCGTTGCGATTTCGTGAAGGAGATCGAGGATCTCATCATTATCCAGATCGATATCCGGATCGATTTTCGCCTTCGCCGCGGCCTTCGTTGCAAGAGAGGGGGCCAGAAAGCTCTGCATGGGAGGAGTGGTGGGAGGAGTCGTTGAGGGTGGTGTGGTGGGAGGGTTGTTGGCGGGTTTGCGCGGCTTGCGGCGGTTCATCGTCCGATCGACGACACTCTGCAACTCATCGACATAGATCCGGGCCCCGCCGCCGTCAGGCTGCTTCACGTGACGCTTGCCCCATTGAAACAATTGAAGGGCCTGTTCGCCGAAGGGGGACAGCTTCT